>Ga0154692_178_pt7 | contig 22148 bp, 22 predicted proteins | sample Rifle2008BG13ft_FD_116121 | JGI IMG/M metagenome (GOLD analysis project Ga0154692, IMG submission 116121) | Spirochaetes bacterium RBG_13_51_14
TGGCGTGAAACATGGGGACAATGTGCATGGCGCAATCGCTCTCCAGTGCGCCCAGCGTGATGCCGACGGCGTAGGAATGCAGGACCAGGCCGCGGTGGCTGTACACGACGCCTTTTGGATCCCCGGTCGTCGCCGAGGTGTAACAGATCAGGCAGGGATCGTTTTCATCCCTGTCAAGGGGAAAATCGTAGCTCTCCGGGAACGACTTGATGAAGTCGTCATACAGTACGACCGGCGACAGCTTGGTCTGCGGCATCGCGCCGCTCTGCGACATGATGACGAACAGCTCCACGGCTTTCAGCTTGTCGGCGACCGGCTCCAGAAGGAAGAACACATCCTCATCGACGAAGAGGATCCGGTCTCCCGCGTGGTTGATGATGTAGATGAGATTATCATGGGAGAGCCGCACATTGAGCGTATGGAGAACCGCGCCCATGCCGGGGACCCCAAAGTAAAGCTCCAGGTGACGGTGGTTGTTGAGCGCGAAGGAGGCGACCCGGTCGCCCTTCCTGATTCCACGCGACTCAAGGGCGTGGGCCAGCCGGCATACGCGCTTGAACCAGTCGCCGTATGTATACCTGAATGTTTCGCTCGGATAGACCGACACGATCTCCTTCCGGGGAAAATACCGGGCGGCGCGTAGCATGAAATCCGTAAGCAGCAAAGGATAATTCATCATGGCGGGACCTCCATACGATTTATACCGGGAGCGGGTTTTTCTGCCCGGGCAAGAATGAAATTCTTCGGAGTCGGCTATGCTGGCTGCGATAGTACCGTTCATACTCCATACCGCGCCCCCGGTTTCTACAATAGAGTACGGCTTTATCGATTACCATGATTCACGATACATCGACTGCATACATTATGACAGAAATCGAATTATTCGATTGAGAGGAGTGTCTTATTTATCGTACGATTCAAACCGGTTTATGTCAACCAGAATAGCACTTGAAAAGTTATCACGTGTGTCGTGTCTTTAAATGATGTTTAAAGTATTATGGTAACAAAACTTGCATGTAAATCCATCAGAAATTTTTCACCTGGTCATGCCGGTATTACTGTCAAGTGTTAAAAAAATATTGACAAAATGCAATAATATGCATATTTTATGCTCAAATCCACAATAAATTAATAAATGCTCAGACATTCTATAAGCTTTAAGCGCCATGAGTGATTCATGAGGCGGTGGTATGAAAATTCAGCTTGTAGGGGTATGCTATGAAATCATATAAGGTATTTATATTCAGTCTGTCGCTGCTGTCTATTCTGCTGCTGATAACCAAATGCGATTTTATTGATTCAGAAAGCAAAAATAGCAGAGATGATCTGCTCAAGCTCTGTTCCGGAATACCGGAAAAACTGCTAACGGCATGCTCCGCGGACAGTGACTGCATCATAACGAAGAAGGATTGCTGCGGCTGTCAGATGGGTGGCGAATCCTTCAGCATAAATAAAATATATGAAGGTTGCTGGACGGCGCGTCTGTATCTCTTGTGCAACGGTATAGCATGCGCGGCCGTTTATCTGTGCGATGATCCTATGGCCGGCCGCTGTATATCAAACGCCTGCACCCTGGTCAGCGAATAGTCTCCGGCCAAACGGCACCGATAACTATCGGAGATAGGGGATTACGTGAACGATCAGAACTTGTAGCTCACGAAGAACATAACGCCGTAGAAGTGATCCCACTTGCCGCTTATCCAGCCGTCATCGTAACCCAGGTCCAGAACCGAACCGTCGTCGCCGGCCGAGGCGCACACAACGCCGACCCAGCGGAAGCTCGCCCCGACGGTAAGGTGCGCCGGCGCGATATAGTAGGCCATGCCGATATCGGTGTCGAAGCCGAACCCGAGAAAATTCGTGTCGTACTTGAAGGGAACGAGGTACGACCACGGGAAAAAGATAATAAGCTGTTTCCGCTCGAGGTAGTTGTTGCCGAAATTAACAATACCGTTGACGTCGGCGAAGATGGAGAAGCCCTTGATCTCGTAAATAAAGCCGACGCCGATCACCGGGCCCAACTGCCAGAGGTGGTATTCGTCATCCACCAAATCGACAGGGGGAGTGCCCGGCAGATAGAGGCGGAATTGCGATCCTTCCCCGTCTCCGTAGTTGAAGCGTGCGCCGATATTGAAGTTGAAAAATCGGTGGATCCTTTTGGCGAACTTCAGGTCCACGTCGTAGCGGCGTGCGGACGAATCGCCGACTGCCAGGTAAGTCCCCGGTAACAGCCCGCTGATGATATCCCATAGGGTCAGGTCCATGACAAACGACGAATAGGAAAAATCGTTCTTGACCACGCCGAACAGAGGCAAGAGAATCATCTTCCACGACCCGAACGCCACCTCCAGGCTCGGCCCCAACATGAAGGAGCCGTCTTCGTCGAACTTGCCTCCGGTGGCCAGCAGGCCGCTCGTTTCGCCGTTATGGAGCTTTTTAAAAGGGGGCTTCCACATGTCGTACATGCCGGTGACGCCCAGCTTCACTTCTGCTGCCAGCGCCGGCTTGCCGATGGCGGCAACGGCTGCAACAATCAGTATAATAATGACGCTATTTTTCAAAATAACCCTCCTTGCACTCTTGTTCATCGTTACAATACGGATCGGAGGATATTCCCCTTGAACGATACTGTCCAGTTCTTTTTTTCCCCTGTCTCTATTGCCTCCCACGCAAACAGGCATAGTAATTAAATTAATTCTTGCCTGCCCCGCCCACCGGTGAACAATTGCCTTTTATGAGAGGATCATCAGACAGACGCCCTGAAATCGTGGCGCCGGCCGGTAACCTGGAAAAACTGAAGTTCGCCGTCATCTACGGAGCGGACGCGGTATATTTCGGCGGCGGTCGGCACAATTTGCGCATTCAATCGGACAACTTAGCCATGGACGACATTGCAGAAGCCCTGCGGTTCTGCCGTGAGCGGGGCGTCAGGACCATCTTTCTCCTGAATTCGTTCCTTCATGAAAAGGATATCGCAGAGGCCGAACGCTCCATTGCGGAGATAAAGCACTTCGCGTTCGACGCCGTCATGGTATCCGACCCTGGCATGTTGATGCTGGTCAGAGAAGCGGGAATGGAATCGGAGATCCATCTCTCGACGCAGATGTCGACCCTGAACCACCGGGCGGCCCGATTCTGGACCGACGCCTTCAAAATCGAAGGCAGGATGAAGTCAATCTATTACGTCGCGAACACGACCCGGATATACCGGCACGCTGCCGATCATGCCGCCTCGGGCGGATTCGACGAACACCTCCCCTTCTACCGGGATGAGCAGGAGCTCGTGAGCCACCGCCCCTATACCGGCGATCTCTTCAATGAATTCGAGGGCGGTGGGGTCATCTCCATTCCGTATATCAAAAAGGCGCTGTTCCTGGGATACAAAACGGGCGCCGCGCCTGACGGAGCGGCGCTCATCAAGACCTTCAACCCGATACGCCGGCATGAAACGGTCGAGGCCATATTCCCGATTTCCGATGGAATACAGGACGGCCGCTTTACCGTTTGTGAGATTATCGACCGGGACGGCTCCGCCGTCGACATGGCGCGGCCGAACGCGGTCTACCGGATCATGTTCGACAGGGAGATGGGGGACGACGCGGTCCTGAGACGGCGGTTATGAGATTAAAATTATGCGTTGCAAAAGATTGTGCTCTTGACAAAAAAATATATTTTTTATAGCTTTCGTTATCAGCCGCGAACGGCGGATAGCGCAGGCCGCAAAGGAACAACAGATGTTATCGAAACCACCAGGCATTGAAGACATATTCCCCGACCGGATCGGAATACGGAACCTCATCACCGACACGGCACGCGACGTGTTCAGGCTGTACAACTACCGTGAAATCATCATACCGGTCATGGAGTTCACCGAGGTCTTCGTTCGGGGTCTCGGCACCGATACCGATATCGTAACCAAGGAGATGTTCACCTTCGAAGACCGCGGCGGCCGAAGCCTCACCCTGCGGCCCGAGGGCACCGCGTCAGTGGTGCGGGCCTACGTGGAGAACGGCGAGTACAACCGCCTCGCGACGTGCAAGCTCTTTTACGCGGGACCCATGTTCAGGGCGGAACGGCCGCAGAAGGGCCGCCTGCGGCAGTTCAACCAGTTCGGCGCCGAGCTCTTCGGCGGCGGCGATCCCTATTTCGATTTCGAGATCATCGCCATGATGGACGATATCGCGAAACGGACCGGCATCGACGATTACACCCTGCTCATAAATTCAATCGGCTGCCCCGCATGCCGCCCCGATTTCGTGAAGGCGCTCACCGAGTATTACACGGGCATGAAACACCTGCTCTGCAGGGACTGCGCCTCCCGGCTCGAACGGAACCCCCTGCGGCTTCTGGACTGCAAGCAGGATTCCTGCCAGCCCCTCAAAAAGGATTCCCCGAAGATAACGTCGTTCCTCTGCGACGGGTGCCGGAATCACCACGAATCCGTGAAGGCATATCTTTCAAAAAGCGCAGCCGCCTTTACCGAGGACCACCTCCTCGTCCGCGGACTCGATTACTATACCAGGACCACGTTCGAATTCGTCGCCACCAGGCTGGGGGGGCAGAACGCCTTCGCCGCCGGCGGCCGGTACGACAACCTGGTAGAGACATTCGGCGGAAAACCGACGCCGGCCGTCGGCTTCGCCGCTGGTATCGAGCGCATGGAGATACTTCTCGAAGAGAGACCGGTCCCGGCCGCCGGCATCGACCTGTTCCTGGTGCATACGGGAGGAAAAACGCTCGAACGGGCCGTATCCCTCTGCAGCATGCTGCGCCGCGAGGGATACTCGACGGACCTTGATCCCGGAACTAAGGGATTCAAATCGCAATTTAAAAAAGCGGACCGGGAAGGCGCCCTGCTGGCCATCGTCATCGGAGAAGACGAACTGTCCGCGGGCACCTGCACCGTCAAGGACCTGAAAAGCGGCGAGCAGACGACCGTCCGCACCGACGTCATTGTCGGTCATATCTATAATAAGCTGGGAAGGTAAATCGCCCGACGCCCCGGCGATCGGCGCCCCATCAGAGGGACATGACGGATAAAAAACATGACATGCAGAAAATGTTCCGCCGGTGCGGCTTTGACCTGTCGCCGCGCCAGCTCGAGCAATTCGACATCCTGCATGGCCTGCTGGAAAAGCATACCGAATCCCTGGACCTCACCCGGCTCACGTCCTTCCCGGATATCGTCATCAAACATTTCATCGATTCCATCTATATAACGAAATATGTGGCGCTTCCATCGCCGCTCCTGGACATCGGCACCGGCGCCGGGTTCCCGGGAATCCCCCTCAAGATACTCGATCCGGGGCTCACGCTCGTCCTGTCCGAGCCGAGAAAAAAGCGCGCCCGGTTCCTCGAACTGGCGGTGAGAGAGCTCGGGCTGTCCGATGTCGAGGTGTACCCGCACATGGTGACCGGGCGATCATTTTTCTCGGTGAAAGGAGTGATAACGCGCGCCCTTGAATCCATTGACAAAACCCTGTCGCGGGTCAATCATTTCCTCCCGCGGGGCGGCATTATCATTTTCATGAAGGGTCCCGGGGCCGGCGATGACTCCCGCGAGCTATCCCCTGAAAACAGGCTGGCCTACTCCCTCGAAACAACCGAGCGGTACACGCTGCCCGATACCGACTTCCGGCGGCACATCATCGTGTACGCAAAGGAGACATCATCAACAAGAAAAACATATTCCATCCTGAAAGATCTGTCCGCAACGGCCGGAACCGCCATTACTTCAAAGGAGAACAGGACGTATAAGGATCTGAAAAAACTGACGGAGGTCGACGGCGTCCGGAAATCCGGTACCGCGCTGGTTTCAGGGAAAAAAATCATCGCTGAAATCATGAACAGGGGCCGGGTGCCGGGCAGAGTGCTTATTCTGCATGACGGGTATTCGGAGGACGATGACGAGATGAACCGCCGCATCGGGGAATTCGAGGATTCCGGCTCGCTCCTGATCCTGAAAAAGTCGCTCTACAATGAAATCGACCTGTTCAATACACGGAGCCCGCTTCTCGTCGCAGAAATCCCGGAATTGAAAGAGTGGGACATGGATGTCGGTCCCGGGTGTACCCTGCTGATACCCTTCCAGGACCCGGTGAACGTCGGCTCGGCGATACGCTCCGCCGCGGGGTTTTCCGTGAAGAAGATAATCATCCTCAAGGAGGCCGCAAACCCCTATCACCCGAAGTCGGTCAGGGCCTCGGCGGGCTCAGTGTTCGGCGCCGGCATCATGACGGGCCCGTCGCTGTACGAGCTGCCGGATATGTTGGGGAGTGCAATGAAAGCGGTTGTAGCCCTGGACACAAGCGGAGAGCCGCTTGCCGGCTTCCGTTTCCCCGAGCGGTTCCTGCTCCTGCCGGGCATCGAGGGCCCGGGACTTCCCCCGGCGCTGAAAAACCGGTCGGTGTCAATTCCCCTCAACGCCGCGGTTGAATCGCTCAACGCGCCCGTGGCGCTCTCCATCGCCCTGTATGAATGGAGCCGTCAATCCCCTTCAAATTGAACCAGGGAAAACATGGAATACCCGGCTTCCTCGATTTTCTTCCTGCCGCCCACATCAGGCAGATCGACGATAAACCCGATCTCCACCACGACGCCGCCGAGCTTTTCAATCAGTTTGGCACACGCCAGGGCTGTTCCGCCGGTGGCCAGCAGGTCGTCAATGATAAGAACCCGGTCGCCTTTTGCAACGGCGTCGATGTGCATTTCTATGGTGTCGGTGCCGTATTCGAGTTCATATTCATGGGACACGGTTTTAAAAGGAAGCTTGCCCTTCTTCCGGATGGGAACCAGCCCTTTCCGGAGCTCATAGGCGATGGCTCCTCCGATCAGGAACCCGCGGGCTTCAACGCCGGCGATATAGTCTATGTCCATCCGGGAGTACCGCCGGATGAACGCGTCAATGGTCATCCTGAATCCCTCCCGGTCGCTCAGAAGCGTCGTGATATCCCTGAATATGATTCCCTTTTTAGGAAAATCCGGAATGCTCCTGATTTTCGATCTCAGGATTTCATCAACTTTCATAAATCCCCCACATGTATCAGGTGTTACAATCACCCTCCCCTATCCCCTCCCATCGAGGGAGGGGGATGCTGCATCCGAATTGACTTATTGGACACACCCCCCCATATAGGGGGCTATAGGACAGCCCCTTCAGGAACGGCCGCGCCCCGGCTCTACTTTTAATATTTCACTTCTGCCTTAATATACACATTGTTGTTGGGCGTCGGATCCCTTTTCAGTTTATCATGCAGTATGGTCCCCAGCCGGTACATGGTATTCTCATAGTAGAGAACCATTCGGAAATACTTGCTGAACTGATATCCCGCGCCGCCGGCCAGCACGATCGTCTCCCGCGACTGCCTGTCGTTGCCGAGCAGGCTCTTCATCTCCTTGCCGTAGGCGCATCGCCCCACGATGATGATGCCCGCCGGCGTGATCGCTCCAAGATTAACATTGAGCCACGAATCGATCAGGTAGAATTTTTCCTTATGCCGTGAGCGATACCCGTAAAATTCCGCGGGATCGATACTGGAAAAAATAGTTTGTGAATTATGCATTACCGGGGTAAAAAAGTTCAAGCCAAATTTTATAATATCGCTGTACCATGCCGCCCCGAAGCCTATGTAATACCTCTGGTCGACGCCGCGGTATTTTATCGGCGGGTCAACGCCGATGTCAATCTTGTTCTTATTGGTGTCCTCCCACCTGCCGTAGAAGTTGACGTACACTTCTTTAAGATATTCGACCGGGTTAACCGAAACCAATAGCGTATGCGCCTTGCCGCCGTAGGTCTCGTTGTTATCGGCCTTATAGCCCTCTCCGTTGGTGAAAGAGTATTCCATTTTCAGCATCTTGAACAGGGTCAGCGAGACAGCCCCCCCCAGGTCCGCTGAGTCGTCGAAACTCTTTCCGTTCAGGACCTGCTTTGAATTATTGAGGTAATTCGGCCCCAGCCACCGCAGATCATTCAGGTAGTCGGTCATCCCGATGACCGGCGTGGCGATCTTCCCCAGCTGGGCCTTGAGCTCCACGTCCCCGACCGGGGTGCCGAAATTCTTCAAAAACTGCACGAATCCGTATTTAAGATAGATAAAGTCCTGCCCGGTGGGCTCTATGTCCGTTGTCACCTTGACGCTGAACATCTCCCCGATCTGTTTCTTGAGCGTCAAATACACCCGCCGCATCCTGAATGTATTGTTATTCTTCCTCGAGTAATTCGTCGACTCTGCGCCGAGAAGATCCGTCAGCACGCCAGAGGCATAATAATTGTCCGCATTAATGCCCCACCGGTATACCTTGCCCCATTCGCTGCCGCCGGTATATTGAAAGCCGCTGAAATAGGCCCACTCCAGGTACATCACCCCGGAAAGGTCGACGTAGAGTTTGCTTGGATCTTTTTCATCTTTCTTTTCCGCTTCCGCGGGCGCTTTCTCTTTTTCCTGTGAAAAAGCCGGAAGGGAGCACGCGATCACGGCCGCGGTTAAGAATACCAAAATCAATTTGTTTCTCATTGCAGTCCTCCGTTAAGGTTTGATAGTTAAGAATTGGAGATACATCAACAGCTCTGGAAAAAAAGCCGCATGATTAAACTTGTTGCATAGCTAAATAAGAATTGTCGTTTTCCATCACCGTCTGCGGCGGCGGGGGATAACAATTCAATTATTATATCAGGTTAGCAACAATTCAATAATATACATTGTCGAATTGATTATTTCATCATACCCGCGAAAAAATAGTGCCGGTGAGCGAGCGTAACGCAGAACGCCGGCCCAGTGCCTATAAATTATACTCCCTATAAATTTTCAAGCAGTAAAACGGTCGATCCCGTAATATCATTTCATCAATCAAGGATGAGCATCATCCGCGGGCTATTTATATACTTTATCTATCAAATTAGTAATGAATACACAAACTACATCGACCCGCGTATAAGTCAATAATTATTTCAGGCAACCGGTCGCGACAGCATCGAAATCCATGGAAATTCGGCACACGGAAATAATTGCGGCGGCATGTCGCACCGCATGCATGACATCCGGAATGCTTTACCATACTTTCCGATTATTTATACTGAGAATAAAATGGTTTTGGACATTTCATTCCGGCATTTCGCGGGAATGACTGTATATGGAAATCCATTTTATTCATATTATATATCTTATGATACATAAAAATGCTTGTAACTTTTCCTGGATATCCGCTTCTGAACACTGGAATCAGGGGAATTTCGCCGGCAATCCGCGAAAAAATTTCTGATGGAGCTCTTCCAGGGGAGATTGTGCATGAAAATTAAAACGATATTGTACGCGGTATGCATAACCGCGATTTTCTCGGTAACTGCAGCGAAAGCGGAGCCCTTCCTGAACGAAACCGGCAGGGACTCTCCGCTTAAAAATGACAACCGGAATTCTCCGGTCTATGAGCTGCAGAAAACCTTTCAAAAGATTTACGAGCTGTACAAGAACAGCGTCGTTTTCATCAGCACGGAAAAAACCATCTCGGCCAGGTATTACGACCCCTTCAGGGACGATCCCATCTTCAGGGAGTTCTTCGGCAGGAGGCCGAACATGCCGGATACGCAGAAGAAGAAGGGCCTCGGCACCGGGTTTATCATCTCCAGCGACGGGTATATCTGCACCAACCACCACGTTGTGGCCAACATGGACGCCGTCACCGTCAGGGTGAACAACAAAGACTATGCGGCGTCACTGGTCAGCTCCGACCAGTTCACCGATATCGCCCTTCTTAAAATCACGGACAGCGGTAAATTCACGCCGGTCTATTTCGGGAATTCCGACACGGTCAAAATCGGCGACATGGCCGTCGCCATCGGCAACCCCTTCGGCCTTGATAAAACAATCACCACGGGTGTCATCAGCGCGACGGGGCGGCACGTGATGAACGATACGGGTGTTTCGCACATCCAGACGGACGCCTCCATAAACATGGGCAACAGCGGCGGACCGCTCATCAATCTCGACGGGGAGGTTATCGGCGTCAACCGGATGATATATTCAAGCACCGGCGGCAACCTGGGAATCGGGTTCGCCATACCGATAAACACGGTCCGGGACACGCTCATCCAGCTGAAGAAATACGGAAAGGTCAGACGGGGCTACATCGGGGTGCAGATATCTCCCCTCACGCTGGAATTCGCGAAGGAACGGGGCCTGCTGAAGCCGGAGGGGGCTCTCATCGGTTCGGTCGAAAAGGACGGGCCGGCGGACAGGGCGGGCCTGCGTATGAGTGACGTCATCATTCGAATCGATGGTACCACTATCGTCGATTATACCGATCTGGTCAGCATCGTCGGGAGGTCTGATATCGGGAAGTCAGTCCAGATTACCGCTTGGCGCGACCGGCGCGAGATCACCGTTTCCGTTATCGTGAAAGAACGACCGTAAACGTCCCGGTCAGAGCTCTCCCACGTTCTCATATTCCACTTCTTCGTACTGCCGGGCTCCGGAGTCGCCGGTCATCGCCCTGGCGTCCGTATCCCTATCGGAAGACATTGCCCGGTCGTCGCTGTCGCTCTTGTTCCCGGACTCGCCGCCCTCCTCCTGATCGGTCTCAGGGATCTTTGAATTCTGTATCCGATAAAGCATTTCCTGGGTACTCATGCTTTTCCACTTCCGGGCCGTCTCGCTGTAGCGTCCGTTCGGATATCCATTCAGGTATACCTGGAATTCCCGCGCGGCCAGGTCGAATTTCTTCATGAGAAAATAGGAATATCCCTTCTTGATCCTGGCGTCCTCGTCTTTATGGCCGTGGTCGTTCATCAGCACCCGGTCGTAATAATTGATTGCCGACGAATACTTATGCATGGTGTAGTAGCTCTGGCCGATCCAGTAGAGGCTGTTCTCCGCTGCGGCATCTTCAGGGAACTGATGTAATATTCTCTTGAAATAGGCAATGGCTTCGTTATAGCTCCCCTTTCGGTAGCGATCGAGGCCGCTCTGGTAGACCTGATGAATATACGCTCTTTTCACGTCATCGGTGTATGGGCTGAAATTGGTGTAATACTTAAAGAAATACTCGTACAAATTGTAAGCCGCGTCGTCCTGCCCGAGCCTCTTGTACGCCCGCGCCTTCCCCAGGATGGCTTCCTCGTTGTCCCCGCTTTCCGTCAGGGCTATATCGAACATCCGCTTCGACTTCCCGTATTCCTTCATCTGGAGATAGGTATGCCCCAGCTCGGTGTACACCCTGCTTCTGAAGTCGCGGCTGTCGGAGTAATTGAGCAGGTCCAGAAGCTGATGGATCCCCTCATCCGTGAAGCGCTTCATGACCTTGAGCCGGGCGACGCGGGCCCTGATCTCCCGGGCCAGCGACTGGTCCGCGTTCCCGTTGTTCTTGAGGATATAGATGTATTTCAAATAGGCGAGCCGGTTGAGTTTCAGCTTTTCATAGCTCTGGGCTATATAGAAGTACGCTTCCAATTCCGCCCGCGTGCCGGGATACCGGGCGATGATCTTGGAAAAGACATTAATTGAATCATTGATAGCGTCGCGGGATCCCCGTTCGTAAATAAGCTTGCCCTCGGTGAGGAGTTCACGGGCTTCCCGCTCGTACCGGATAAAGCGGTCATAGTAAGCAAACAGGCCTATGCCGACCAGAATGAGAACCGCGCCCAGTATTATGCCTTGTTTCATGATCTCTCCTTAAACGTGCCGCCGGATTCAACGATTCCTGATGCGCGTCAAGGCGAATTCTTCCCAGAAATCCGCCTGTTTCGGGAAAAATTTCCTGACATCAGTTAAAATGAGAAAATCCAGCGCCTTCCGGTACTGTCCCAGCTCGATATGGGACCTGCCGATAAACAGCCGGGCCTTGGCCACTTCCTCCTCATTATCGGAACGTCCAATCAGATTCTGCAATTCTTTTACGGCCTCGCGGTACTTGTTCTTGAAGAAGGTCCTTTTCAAAATCCGGTCTATGTCGCCGGGTTCGACCCCTATTTTTTCCTCTTCCCCTCTGTATAGTACCGGCTTGCGGGTGATATTCACGCCGGGAATCAGCCGGTAGACCTCCTTCTCGCCTATCGCGTTCGGTATAAGTCCGTAATAGTATGATGCGGGGAAGGGATTCATGTCCTTGTACTTTTTCTTCGCGAGATCAACCACGGAAATAATATCCCTGCTGGAGACCTCGCTGGCGTTTGTTAGCTGCTTCTCCGACCTGAACAGGCGATAATTGGTATCGCCCTGCGCGCCCGAATAGCTCCAGGTGACCGCCACGCCGTCCTTTTCCGCGCGGGCGTTTATCGAACCGATCCTTATCTTGCCGGCGATATTGATGGTCACACCAACGGATGTATAATTTTCATCGGGAATGAGGAGCGTGTCCTCCCTTCCGTCCAGGACCTTGGCGGTGACCGCATAGTAGTATACCCCGGATGCGGTGATCCCGTCGTCGACATATTCGCCGGCATCAGGGACGACCTTTAACTGTTCGGCCGAGCGGAGCCTGTTTGGCGAATTGATCACGCTTCGCGAACGGTATGCGGTATAGAGGATCCCGGTCTTATCGACGGGTTTCCAGGTCAGGCGGACCTTGTAGTCTTCGATCTCCACCGCCTTGATATCGGTGACCCGGTACAGGGCTTCTCCTGAATGGATCTGCACCGGTATGGAGGTATAGTTCATATCGCGGTATAACTCGATCGTATTATCAAGGATGCTCTTCTTGGATACGGCCACATAATAGTAGATGCCGGGGGTGCAATCCTTGTCGATGACGGTGTTGCTGGATGTCGCGTTTATGGTCTGGATAACGCGCGACGCGTGCACCTTCTCCCTTGTGTCTATCATCTGGCTTGAACGAGCCACGACATATTCGCCCGCGTATTCGGGATTCAGATCAAAGCTCACCTTGATCGCGCAGGTGATGTCCGATACGCCGGAAATTCGCGCCGCTTTTATATTATAGGCTATGGTGCGGGGGATCGCGTCCTTTTTCTCTTCGACAGGCTCGTGCTTCTTCTCCTGCTCCTTCTTGATTTCCTCATCGTCGAGCAGGTATTGAGAGTAAAGACGCGCCGCGCCGGCAAGTCCGGTTATTATAACCAGAAAAGCCAGACATCGGACGACGTTGGTATTTTTTAAAAGCATTGATTGATCCCTCTTGCCCGTTATTTTATGTACGTCATTCAAGCCTCGCAGAGAAAAATGGATTGATAGAATTCATAATATCATCAAATTACATACTTTTTTATCATTTTCGGAAAAAAAAATACATTTCTTGATGTTTTATTTATATTTTAAGTACCGATTCATCCGGAGCAATTAAGTATTGACGCTCACGCTTTATTTATTATATTTTGCTGAAACCTGACGGTATTCCTTGAAATCAGATATAATATAAAACTGGTACGTCCAGGCCATGATAGGTCTCAAGGTAGCGGCCGTGAATAACCGTATGTATGATAGATTTCGAACTAAAAATCCGCAGCAGGGATATCGGCACACTGCTCAGCACCCTCAAGAAGAATAATCCCGGCACCGACCTGTCGGCGATACAGAAGGCGTATCTTTTCGCCAATGCCGCCCACGAAGGACAGCTGCGCCTGTCCGGCGAGCCCTATATCGTCCATCCCCTCGAAGTGGCCATCATTCTCGCCGGCCTCAAGCTCGACACCATCACCATAGCCGCGGCGCTCCTGCACGACACCGTTGAAGACACCGGGACCTCAATGGACATGATCGAGAAAGCCTTCGGCGATGAGATCGCCCAGCTGGTGGACGGAGTGACAAAGATATCCGCCATCAAAAGCATGACCAAGGCGACCGCGCAGGCGGCCACGCTCCGGAAAATGCTCATCGCCACGATCAAGGACATCCGCGTCATCATCATCAAACTGGCCGACAAGCTCCACAACATGCGCACCATCATGTTCCAGCCTCCGGAAAACCAGGTCCGCGTTGCCAGGGAGACCATGGAAATCTATGCCCCGCTGGCGCGGCGGCTGGGAATGTCGAAAATCTCGAGCGAACTCGAAGACCTGTCCTTCCACGTGCTCGATCCGGAGGACTATAATGAAATAAAAAGCGCAATTGCCCAGCGGGACACCGAGCTTGAAGCGTACCTTGAAAACGTCAGGAAACTGCTGGACAAGCAACTCAGGGAGCTCGGCATCAGCGCGGAAATCACCGGCAGGGCAAAACATTACTATTCGATCTACAAAAAAACCAAGGAACAGAAAAAAACAATTGATGAGATTTACGACATCAGAGCCATCCGGATCATCACCCATGATATCACGGACTGCTACGGCATACTGGGCGTGGTCCACACCCTCTGGTCGCCGATCGCTTCGCGCTTCAAGGATTACATAGCCGTTCCGAAATCGAACATGTACCAGTCGCTGCACACCACCGTGATAGGACCGGAGGGGCACCGGCTCGAGGTTCAGATCCGCACCGAGAAGATGCACGCCACCGCCGAGATGGGCATCGCGGCCCACTGGCTGTACAAGGAGGACCACGGAGCCACCAGGCGCGATTATAAGAACCTTACCTTTCTCAAGGACATCACCGAGTGGCAGAGCGACCTCAAGGACACCCGCGAGTTCATGAAGACCCTGAAAATGGACCTCTACGAGAACGAGATCTTCGTGTTCACGCCGAAGGGAAAAATCATCAAACTTCCCATTAACGCGACGCCGCTTGATTTCGCCTACGCCATCCATACGGAAATCGGCAACACGACCGTGGGCGCGAAAGTGAACTCACAGATGGTCCCGCTGAAGACGAGGCTCAAGAGCGGCGATATCGTGGAGGTCATGACGAGCAAAAAGGGACACCCGTCCGAAGCGTGGCTCAAGTTCGTAACCTCGCCCAGCGCCCGGTATAAGATCCGCACTTGGCTGCGCAAACAGATTGAAAGCGCGACAAGGGCCGACAGCGATGAGCGTCAGAACAGTGATAAAACCGCGGCGGTATCCATCCCGAAGGATGAGCAGATCAAGCTGAAAGGCCTGTCGAAACAGAGAAAGATCGGCATCACCATCGAAGGCGCCTCCGACGTGCTCATCAGGCTCTCCCAGTGCTGCCAGCCCATCCCCGGCGACGACGTAGTCGGCTTCATCACCCGCGGCCGGGGCATAACTGTCCACCGGAGAAACTGCCCCTCGCTCAAGCGGCTGAACAACGAGAAGGAACGCTTCATCAACATCATGTGGGAAGCCTCATCCGACACCTTCTACCCGGTCAAGGTCGCGGTGGAGGCCATCGACCGGCCCAATCTCCTCAAAGACATCGCCGACGAGATATCCCTCGCCAAGACGAACATAATCAAGGTCGAGGCCCATTTGGAGAACAGCGACATCGCCATGTTCAAGTTCATCCTCGAGGTCAGGGGAAACGACCACCTGAAGGAAATCATCGCCCGGCTGAAAAAAATCAAGAGCATCACCAGGGTGTACAAGCTGAACGAAAAAGTCGTGTTGAAATGACCTATGAACGTAATTCTCGGCTCAACATCACCGCGCAGAAAATCAATCGTGAGCGGCCTGGTCGAAAGCTTCTGCGTGGTTCCGCCGTCGGTCGATGAGACGCACCGGCCGCCGGAGAGCCCGACGGAGTTCGCCACGCGGATAGCCGGGGAAAAATGCGCCTCCATCCTCGAATCCGGCGCGGTCGAGAGCACTCCGGCCCTCGTAATCACCGCCGATACCGTCGTCACTGTGGACGGGGCGATCATCGGCAAGCCTGCCGACTTCGACGACGCGGTCCGGATCATCACCCTCCTCAGCGGACGCACCCATCGTGTCATCACCGGCCTTACGCTCCATGCCGTCTCATCCGGTGGGCGGGTGAATCATACCCGTACCGGCCACGAAACGACCGAGGTGCGGTTCAAGAAGCTCGTTCCCGAGGAGATCACGCGCTACCTCGCCGCAAACGACTATCGCGACAAGGCCGGGGCGTACGCCTTCCAGGAACAGGGCCATTTGATCATCGCGGGATACCGCGGCTCGGTCACCAATATTATAGGCTTCCCGCTGCGTCTCTTTTTTTCCATGGCGGCTGAAATGGCATTGATCGGCGAGATATTTGCAGTGTAACAAAAGACGAAAATATATTGACTTTAATGATATACCCTGCATCTGTAGAGTGCCGGTGGGCGCAGACGGCCCGCCGTCCACCCCGTATGGCATCTGAGGTGTCTCATGAAGAAACGAACGCACTATGTCATAGACAAAAAATACCAGCTTCGGACCGCATTCTCAATCATCGGCACCGTGATCCTTATCACCGCCGTCATCCTCGGCGCCATTACCGCCAGCGTGGTATACAACAATATCAGGCTGAATTGGAACAACGAGAGAATCGACAACATCTATAAGATAGAAAACAGCATATTCTCCCTCCTCTCGTCCACGCCGTCACCGTCGGATCAGGCACTGAAAAAAGCCATAGAGGAAAGTTCGGAAAAACATGACGCCAATATGGCGACCCTGGATACAATCATCGCCTACAACAACCGGATCATCGCGTACAACAAGTTCCTCCTGATCGCGATCCTCTTCATTGTCATGGCCGAGTGCGCGCTCCTGTTCATCTTCCTCATCAGGAGGACGCACCGGGTTTCCGGGCCCATCCACGTCATGTCCAATTTCATGAAGGACATCATCGAAGGAAGGGAGCCCGCGCTGCGCCCGCTGCGGAAGAAGGACGAGCTCAAGGATTTCTACGAGCTCTTCAAACAGATGCTCTCTGCCCTGGAGTATAGGGAAAAAAAGAAGCCGTGACCTCCGGCTGCACCTGAACCAGACCCTATGAAAGACGAAATCAACGCCATAATCGAAAAAGCGAAAGAGCTTTCCTCATTAATCAGAAATCATGACACGGCCCAGCAATACCGCGACTGTCGGGAACTGATGCGGAATGACCGGAAGGCCCAGGAGCTGTACGCCAAGCTCGTTGAGCTTGGCAAGGAATTGAACGCCGTCGCGGACGCCGGCGGTACGTTCGAAACGCAACCGTCATCGGAGCATGACTTACTGCAGCGGGAGCTCGACCGGAACCCGCTGGTCAAGGATTATATACGGTGCCAGAAGGAATACCTGGAGCTCCTGAAAAAGGTGATCGATAAGATCAAAAATCCCTCATTATGAAAACTAATCGGATTTTTTCATTTTGAGCGTGATAATTGCCGCACCCCAGTTGGTCCCGTCGTTGCGGAATTCCCGCACGTCAGGATGATTCATGAGTATGTCGTACGCCTGACGCTTTTTGGCCGACCTCCCCTTTCCGTGGACCAGCCGTATCGTTTTCATCCCTTTCGCGACCGCCTGCCGGATGAATTCGTTGATCACATCCCCGGTTTCGCGCGGCTCGAAAAAATGCAGGTCGCATTCATACCCGAAGTCGATGTGGTGATATTCGATGAGTTCGGGTCCGGTTTTCTTTCGTTCATGCATCCCCATTCCCGTCGTGTTGTCATTATCCATGCTGTTTTTTTTATATCAACCAGAATTTTTTTTAAGCGTCAGCGCCCCCGTTCGTATATGGTATATCACAACATAAGGAGCTATGGTATGCAAAACTACGTAACAGCGACGATCGAGGGGAACGCGACCCGCGATTCGGTCTTCAAGAAAACCAAAACCGGCAAAAGCCTGTGCTCGTTTTCCCTGGCGGTCCACCACTACTCAAAAGACGACGTCGAGCCCAAGGTATCGTACATCGACGTGGACACCTGGGACAAGCTCGCCGATATCTGTTCAGACGGCGTCTCCAAGGGGAGAAGGGTTATGGTGATAGGTACGCTCAGACAGGAACGCTGGGAAGAGAGCGACGGGAAAAAGCGGTCCCGCATCAAAGTCGTGGGGAGAGAGGTGCGCTTTCTTGAATCGCTGAAAAAACTCGAACCGGAAGCAGAAAAGAAGGCAGTGTGATATCGTTCGCCCGGGGTGCTGTCTCGCGCGGTATCCCGGGCGTCTGTCTTCATCAAAGCCGGTGCGAGCCTCATCGGAGCTACGGCATCGCTTTTTCAATCCCCGAAACCAGCTTTTTCGCAAATCGGCCGATATCATCGATCCGGTCGCGGGAGATCCTGAACCCGATGGCGCCCTCGTGGCCGCCGCCTTCCTCTATGGAAAAAATATCAAGAACCGTGCGCAGGTCGAACGACTTGTACCCCTGCCCGCGCCGCAGCCGGAACTGGACCAGGTTGGAATTGTTCGAATCGTCGTACGCCACGAGCCCCAGGCGGTTGCTCTCCTCGGCGAGATGATCGGCGATGGAGCGAGTTACGGATACGATGGTATCGTTGTCGAACACCCCGGACAGGTAATCCATGTCCTTCTTGTTGAGCACCACGTAGCCGATCGACCGTGAGAATTTTTTCTTCGAGTCGATGTACCGGAAGCACCGCTCCTCGCTCGCCGACAGACGCTGGATCTCGTGGAAGACCTCGTCCTTGTTCATGAAGTTGGTCTCCTTCGTCGTCTCCCGGACCAGCAAGGCGTTGTAGAGATTGCTGAAAATATCGTAATACCGCTTCTGCCGCTTCGATTTGATGTACTGCCCCATGCTGGTGTCGCCCACGATGCCCGTCAGCACGGACAGCACCACGTTCCTCGATAGGGGATTCTGGATGTTGTACTGCTTGAGGATATCCTTCCGCTTCCCCAGCTTAAGGGCCAGGAGCCCCACCAGCTCGCTGGAGGAGGTTGCCTCGGTCACCAGACGGAATCCCGCGTCGCCGATGTACTGGCTGTCGGCGCCCAGGTGGTGATCGATCTCGATCTTGAGTATGCCCGGGTCGTCCAGCATCGACTCGATCAGTGGGCTGGCGTCGATCATCGACCGCTTCGGTGTATCGCAGACGACGATGGCGTCTATGGCGTCCCTGAACGTATCATGGGGGCCGGAACACCGGACCGAATTATGGATGCAGATGTTGAGCAGGTACTGGAAATGCTCGTGCATGATTTCGCTCAGGTACAGGTGCGGCGTCTTGGCGAACTTTCCGACGAGAAGAGCGAACGCGACCATGGACGCGATGCAGTCCTCGTCCGGGTTCTTGTGTCCCAGAATCAGGAAATGCTGCTTCACGTGCATGGCATTGATAATGTTATCAATGATCGTGTTTTTCTGATGTATGGTTTCGATCGGCTGTTTGTTCATCCCGTCCGGCTCCTTCACGGCACGTTACGAGCCCGCGCACACGACCCGGTTCCGCCCGCACTCTTTGGCGCGGTACATCGCCTGATCGGCCGTCTCCTTGAGAGTCTTCAGGTCATCCGCGTGCTCCGGGAACGCGGCGACGCCGAATGACAGAGTAAAGTTGCGTATCGCGCCCCCGAAGCTTACGAGGATGTCCAGGGATTCCACCTCGCGCCGCACCCGCTCGGCCACGGCCCGCGCCGTCTCGCTCAGGGTCTCCGGCATGAGAACCGTGAACTCGTCGCCGCCAAACCGGGCCAGAAGGTCCGATTCGCGCAGGCAGCGATTGAACACCCGCACGACCTCGATGATGCAGCGGTCTCCGGCATCGTTGCCGTATGCGGTGTTGATGTCACGGAAGTAATCGAGGTCCACCATGATTATCGACAGGGGCCTGCCGCTGTTCTTCGCCAGCTCAAACTGGCTCGCGATCGCGTCGTCCAGGAAGCGCCGGTTATACGCGCCGGTGAGCTCGTCCGTGATGGCCCGCCGGCGCGCCGCCTCGCCCCAGTGTACCATATCTGAGAGGAACTCGCCCGTGTCGCGCAGTCGCTGGGTCGTGATGTTCATCATCCGGTACATGATCTTGGTGGCTATGTCGGGGTCGTTCTCGATCATCCGGTAAAAATCCTTCTCGTGGAGGCTCAGCAGGACGCTCTTCTCCTTGCAGTAGCAGGTGGCCGAGCGCGGGGCGTTCTCGAAGATGGACATCTCGCCGAAGAAATCGCCCTGGCTGAACAGAGCGACCTGCCGTTCACCGCCGTCGGGGAGCTGTATCGAGCTGGCCACGACGCCGCTTCTCACAATAAAAAGCTCATTCCCCACGTCGCCCTCGCGGAACAGAACCTCGCCCTCGTTGATCTCGTTTGTTTTCAAGAGGTCCCGTATCCTGTCTATCTCTTCAGGGGAGAGGAGCGAGAATATTTCAATGGTGCTTAAGAACTTGATCGAATTTTCCATACCGTCCGATGCCTGTTCCATTATAAGTCAACGCTCACGACGCGGTCGCCGCCGCTCTCCCGGGCCGCGAACATCCTGTCAAAGCAGATGCCGACGAGGTCCCCCGCGCTCCGCGCATGACCGGGATACGCGGCGGCGCCGATGCTCGCCGTCACCGTGAAAGCCGCACCGCCCGTTATGTGGTCAAACGAGAGCCGCCTGATCAGGACCCTCATCTGCTCGGCGAAGACGAGAGCCGTATCGAGGTCCGTCCCGGGGAATACGACCGCGAATTCGTCACCCCGGTACCTGACCGCGATATCCTGCTGTCTGAGCTGCGATCTGATGCTGAAGGCGATGAGCCGCAGAGCCATATCGCCCGCATCGTGGCCGTAGGCGTCATTGATCGCCTTGAAATTATCCGGCTTTATCATTATCATGGCCGTCGTCGGGCCGTAATCGGCCAGCTGAGCCGGGAACTCTTCATTGATAAACGCTCTATTCAGCAGACCGGTCAACTTGTCGTAATAGAGCTGCCGTTTGAGATCCCGCACCCACTGTGACTTCTCTGAAATGAGCCGGTTGGTGTTCCGTATCCTGCCAGCGATAACGGCCAGAAGCTCGTGCAGAATCTGCGCCGATATCCCAGGGTGCCGGCTCAAGACATCCTCAAACCGAGTGCCGCGCGCGGGAAAGACGAGCAGGGTCACGTCCGTCTCCGCCGTGGCGGAAGCGGTCAGGGCCCTGTTCTCGAGCAGGTCCATTTCACCGAAGCTTTCGCCCCGGATGAACTGGGCGAGGTTCACGGTCTCGCCGTCCTCCCGCTTCTTGGTAATGAGGACCTCCCCTTCCCTGATGGTGTAGAGCCGGTCTCCGCAGCCCCCCTCGCTGAAGATGGCCTCTCCCTTACTGAAGGTATAAAATTCGCTGTTCTGCGCCACCACGATGAGCCCCTGCTCCCTCAGGGCGGCGAAGAAGCTGACTCCTCTCAGGAGCTCCAGCTTTGCCGCGAGATTGGTATCGTTACCTGCATCCATGGTTATATTACAATACTCGATGGGCGACCCTTCCGGTCCTCCGGGGGAGGACCGACGCGCCTACCGCAACTGCCTGTTTATCATTTCATTGTAGCCTTTGAGCGCGGAAAGCATAGCGCGGTCGAAATAGAGGGTTACCCGGTTGTTCACCTCCAGCGCCTCCATATAGTCGGTCTTGTCGTCATACATTTTGTCCATGACGAATAGCCATATGTGCCGTCGCTGCAGAATCAATCCCTTGATGACCTGATGAACGGGAATCCCCATCTCGAAGCGGTCCCTGCCGATTTTGGCATACCGTTCCTCGATCTTCTCCTTGGAAAATTCGCGCGATATCCACTTGGAAAGATCCTTGAATATGTATGCGCTGGACTGGTAGATCAGGTCCCGGTCAATCCCGCGGTACGCGGTTGTTTCCGGATGGCGGAGGAGGTCGTTCATGAAAATTTGAGTGAGCGACTCATAATTCTCTTCAATGAGCTTGACGAACCTGTTGAAGAGAATGTTTTTTTTTCTGATGACCGGCTGTTTCACGATCGTGCTCCCTGTAAATTGCTATTCAGCGCATCTTAATTCTCAAGAATAGTTATCTCGACCCGCCGGTTGCGCTTCCTTCCCTCTTCCATGTCGTTGCCGGCGGCCGGCTCCCGGGACCCCTTCCCCCGCGTGACGACGCGCGTTTTCGTACACGCACCGTTTTTAATGAGGAAGTCCCCCACTGCCTGCGCGCGCTGTTCCGACAGCGTCTGAGAGGTCTTTTCGTCACCCACCCGCGCGGTATGGCCTGTAATCAGAAAATCCCGGTCAGGAAATTGTTTCAAAATGGCGGCGATGCGCTTCAGTTTTTGTTTTTCCGCGTCGATCAGTTCCGGTGAATTGGGGGGAAATTGAACGTTTTCCAGCACGATAGTGACGCCGTCTTTATCTTTCTTGACTGACGTATCGGCGATGTTGTCCTTCTTGATTCGCTTATTCAGCTCGTCGGCGACCGCGT
>Ga0154692_133_pt4 | contig 21795 bp, 15 predicted proteins | sample Rifle2008BG13ft_FD_116121 | JGI IMG/M metagenome (GOLD analysis project Ga0154692, IMG submission 116121) | Spirochaetes bacterium RBG_13_51_14
GCGCGATAAATGTGCGCCCGGGTGTGGACATCGCCGAACCCGATGATGGCGCCCTTTGCCTCTGGGCCGGGCATCTTCACGCCGGGAGACCAGAAGGGCTGCAGCGTCAGCCCCATTGACCCCGGGGGAATGTCCTGCACCAGTTGATCGAATAACGTTTCCGGGGCGATATTCCTCTTTTCCGCAAGCTCCACCTCGCGCAGACCGAATTCTTTCTTGAACCAGCTCACCATCCAGTACCCGCGGAATATCATGACCTCGGTATTGTAAGCGCCCGGGACAGCGCTGGGGTAGGGCGGGAAAAAAGGCATGATCTCTACATAGGTATCTGTCGTTGTTTCAACTGTGGCGGTTGTTCCGTAACTCAGGCATGCTATTTCCGGCTTAAGGCAGCCGGAACCGAGCACCTCGCATGCCTTGTCCGCCGCCGCGGCGATGACCGGCAAGCCGGCCGGGATGCCCGTCTCCTGCGAAGCCTTTTTCGATATGTGTCCCATAATATCGGCGGGCTTTACCAGCGATGGCATCAGGGATAAATCATAATCAAAGACGCCCCACTTGATATCGCTCTTTTTCATCCACTGGTGTTTCTTATAGTCGAAGGGCATATACCCCACCATGCTCCCGATTGACTCGAAAAACTCTCCGGTGAGACGGTGAACGAAAAACCCCGACAGCAGCAGGTACTTATGCGTTCGCTCCCATATGCGAGGCTGGTTCTGCCGTATCCAGTTTGATTCCGTTTCTCTATAAGCATATATGCCGGCCTCATACATCTTGACAGCTTTCAATATGGCGGCGAGATGAATGGGAGGCCATGCTCCCTTGTCCGCTTTTCTCTGATCCAGCCAGGTGATAGCCGGACGAAGCGGATTGCCTTGTTTGTCCACGTTGATGACGGTCCCCCGCTGAGTCGTGACGGTAACTCCCCTGATGGCTCCAGTGCTGAAAGAAGTGGTTTTCAGTAATTTTTTACAGGTTTGAGAGAGAATATGCCAGTAATACTCAGGATCCTGCTCCGCCCATCCTGGATGTTCGGAATAATATGGTTCGATCGGGGTTTTTACGATTTCACGAATGGCACCTTTTAAATCAATGATTGCAGCCCGAATGGATTGCGTGCCGGCATCAATAACAAAAATACAATCATCTTTTTTTTTTACTTTTTCAGCCATGGTGAGTCAACCCGGAATAGTAGTACGATGATTCAATCATACACCAATCGATATTATTAATCATCCATCGATATCATGCGGAACTTTTCTTTTGTATGATCTTCCAGCACCTATACAGTTTTCACTGCATCATTATTTGAATTATACATCTGAACAAAATCAGATATACCAACAATGTTCATAACTTTTTTCAAGTGTTCAGTCAGACCCACGAATGCAATGATGCCGCCTCGCTCATTAACATCCTGTATGATATGTATGAGGGTTGCTATGCCGGAAGAGTTGATATATTTCGTATTTTCAAAATTAATAATTACTTTATGAGGCGAATATTGTTCTTTTACTTCAGAATAAACATTCTTCGCATCTCCATCCGCATCCGATGTCAGATCCCCTTCTATATATATTACGGGTATGTTGTTAATAATCTCTGATGTAATGTTGTGCTGATATTTCATATGATCAACCATAGTAATGTTCATATAATTTTTGAAACTACTGAAATGTCAAGAGATTAATTCCAATATTTACCATAAGAAAACTCATATAACATCTCATGAATGTTTCCATTTAAGCGCTGTTGTATATCGCGTCGTACCTGTCCATACGCTACTTATGTGCGTTCTTTGCTCTATGCAGTTCTTTCACATGATCATTGATCTCTTGCGACAGCGGGGCTCTTTTCGCGGCTTCAGCCACATATCGCTCGGCCAGGTCAAGCTTTCCCATCTTTAAGTATACATACCCCACGGTATCAAGATATGCCGGGTTTTCCTTGTTCGATTCATGGGCGATGCGGGCAAATTGCAGGGACTTTATCAGATCGCCGCCTGACTTCGAGATAATATAGGCGACCGCATTGTATGCGTTATAATTATTTTTATCAACTTCGATGATGGCGCTGTAAATGCGAAGCGCTTCCGTATGATTACCCTGCACATCCATGCAATATCCTTTCATGTTCATCGCCACCACGTCCAGAGGCACCAGCTGTAAAACCTGGTTCAGATATAATTCAGATTCTTTGAAATTATTCAAATGGATCAATGCGTAGGCGAGAAGTTTTTTTACTTCCAGGGCATCGATGAAGGCGTGTTTCAACTGCAAAACCCTTTTAAAATACTCTATCGCGGTTTTATTCAGCCCCATCCGGCAGTAATTGATTCCGAGATTATAGAGAATTTCCGGATTATCCCTGTCCAGGACCTCGGCCGCTTTCAATTCACGTATCGCACTTTCATAATCGTGGATAATGAATTTCTTTAACGCGGAAGCGAGAAATCCTTCTATCTTTTGTTGCAGATCAACATCAGCCATGAAGCAGTCCCTGAGAAATTTTTTTTAAATATGAATAATCAGTGCAGTCGGTCATCAATGGCGAGATTGTTATATATCCCTTTTCAAGCTCTGTTGTATCCGTCCCATCAAAAAAAATGGATTCTATGTATCCGCCCATTCGCACGGTAGCTTCATTGGATTCAAAAGTTGTTTTTTGAAAAGAGTCCCTGTATATTCTTCGTCCCACGCTGGTGTACATTTTTCCTTTAATACCCTCTGGAGGCAGATCCGGATAGTTTATATTAAAAAAAAGTCCTGCCGGAAGGTCACCATTCGAGTTCGCCCGTGTCCTTTTTGACACGTCGATTATTTCAGGCGTCATTTCATCCACAAAATCAATAAGAAATCTCGCTGCGTCATTGACATAACGAGATGCACGTTTATAACAATTGATTGAAATGGCAACAGCGGCCTTTCCGAAAATATAGGCGGTGCGCGCCGCCGCAACCGTTCCGGAAAATATACAATCATCCCCCACATTCGGACCATGGTTGATGCCGGAGATGATCAGATCTACGTCCGGAATAATGTCCCCGCTCAGGCCTATAATCACGCAGTCCGCGGGAAAACCGCCGACGGAAAATTTATTCTGCGCTATTCTCTTTATGCTCAATTCGGCTCTCACTGTAATGGCATTTGAGCACGCGCTCCGCTCGCTTTCGGGAGCAATGACATACACCGCATGCTTCTGTGAGAACTCGCTGTATACGGCATTGATACCCTCTGAGTGAATGCCGTCATCGTTCGTTAAAAGAATATTCATACGACTCTCCCACGCAGGTACAATTCGTCATTGAAGTTGCCCAGAGTATCAGAATCCAGGACCCGTAGTATTACTATGCAAATATTTTTTTATTATTAGTCAACAAAATAACGTGGATGGCCTCCCATAAAGAATTATTGTATCTGGTGCTGGACAAATATAATAATTGACGTGTTTTTCATCATTATGTATTATACACAAATAATTCTGAAATCATTCTAGGGATATTGCTATGAAATTGAACATCAAATGGTTTTCCGTAACCACGCTAATCATCGGCACCATTCCGTTTCTCATACTGTTCATCTGGTGTTCAGTAAACGGGTTCGGGGTTGAACTGGTAAGAATTTTCGAATCAATCCATCCCAACGGAGGTTTATCCATTTTCAATAATATTGATGAATCATTCATCAGCCGCCTTCCGGGCATTATTATCAACACCGCCTATGCGGCTCTTGACAGCTTCATCTTCGGAATCACGTTTTCTTCGCTCTACAACCTTTTTTTAACAAAACTCGAGACTGATGAATCAAAAGATGAATAAGAATATCGGACAGCGACCATTAAACGCTAATCCCCGCGCGCCTGACCATACCATATGAATAATACAACCGCGATGAGCAAGAGATTAAAAATACGAAAGATCGTCTTTGGAATTCGTTTTAAATTCTCGGCAATCATGATTTCCGCCGTGATTTTGGTTTCGGCGCTGATCGGCTTTGCTCTCATCAATCAGTATGAGCAAAAGATCATCGCCACGCTGAACCGTCTGGGATCCACAACCCTTAAAGGAATAGCTGACCAGGCGCAAATATATCTCCACGCGAAACATATCCTGTCTGATACGCAGAAATACCCCCTAACCGATGGCCAGAGAGATGCCTTTGCCGACGAACTGGAGAATTCGCTTAAGAAAATGAGCGAATATTTTTCATCGGTCATACTGAAAGAAAAACTCCTGGATATATCATTTATCATCGATATAAGCTGGAGTGACATCGGAAGCGACTGGAAGGATCGAGACCAATCGAGCTATTATTATTTCAACCGGGTCAATGGTGCGTTTTTCACGCAGGGAGACGGGAAGAAGGACCCCCTCCTGGAGCCCACAATGCTCTCTCATTACATGCAGAATATAGAGATCGGAACATTCATGGGGTTCGTCGATGTGTCGGACGTGGATACGCAGTTCAAAGATCTCTTCAAAAATAAGCCAAACTATGTCGTCGTCGGAATCCCGATATTCAACAACGCATCCGATGTGGAATTATACAAAAATTATATAAATTTTAAGAATGAATTCGTATCAAAAGACTCGGTTCAGAATTATGTGAAAAGAAAAAAACTCTTCCGTGAGGCGCTCACCGATAGAATAATATTTCAAGGACTGTCTCTGCCGTATAACATTACCGTTCAAACCGGAAAGGACAAAAACCTGCTGCTTATATTTTTATTTAATAAGCTCAACCTCTCGCTGTTAAACCAGATGCAGCGTGCCGATCTCAGAAAAGAATTTTTCATAAAAATCGATGCTATCAGTACCAACAATATCATCAGCCTGCCGAAATTGAAGTCCCTGTTCATGATTTTCATTCGAAGATACGGACTTCGGAAAAAATATGATTCTGAAATAAAATTCTGGCAGGAATTGTATTACTTTGTAAAAATCAACAAACTTCAGCCGTATTCGGATATGTCCCTTGATGAGCTGGCGCTGGTATCCTTCCGGAAGGACCTGGCCGGCATCCTCGGCCTTTTTTTCCAGCGCGAGCATTATACCACTGAAATGATCGAAAATAGAAATGAAATAATCAACCTTATTATATCGATACTGATACGGGTCATTTTCATTGCGGTGCTGTTCCCGACGTTCATCATCCGGACAGTATCATACCTGGCTGAGGGCGCCTTTGCGATAGGCAAGGGTAATTTGGATAAAAAGCTTGATATTACGGGTACTGATGAATTGGGCAGGCTGGCGGATATCTTCAACGTGATGACGACCAACCTGAAAAAGGCCCAGGAATTAAAGATCGAAAAAATGAGGATGGAACAGGAACTCCTCACCGCTCAGGAGATACAGTCGGCGCTGCTCCCAGAAAAACTCCCGGTCATAAAGGGTATGGATTTCGCCGCATACTATTCCTCCCAGACCGAGGCCGGCGGCGATTACTATGATTTCATCGACCTGGGAAACGGGTATCTGGGGATCACCGTCGCCGATGTTTCCGGCCACGGCGTTGGATCGGGGCTGGTCATGGCCATGACGAGAACACTCCTGCACGCGTACTGCAAGAATATCCTGAACACGAAAAAAATCTTCGAGATCATCAATGAGTATCTCAAGGAAAACACCGCCAGCAACTATTTTGTGACCATGTTTTATGGCATCCTGCACCTGGACACATTGAAGCTGACATACTCCAGCGCGGGTCACTGTCAGCCGATTATCGTTCGGGACGGCAAAGTTCGCCAGCTGCCCGCCGGAGGAATCGCACTGGGCGTAATGAACTCCGAGATGTTCCAGCCGCTTGTCGATATCAAGGAAATACAGCTCCAGCGCGGCGATTATTTTATACAGTATACCGATGGTGTCACTGAAGCCATGGATTCAGGAAGCTCCCAATTCGGCCTGGAGCGATTCCTCAAAACCCTCCTGGCGAATGCCGAAAAAACCGCCAAACAGATGACCAATGCGGTCGTGAAAGAAATTGATTCTTTCACCGGCACTATACCGCAGCATGATGATATCACCATGATAATCTTCAGAATCCGTTGATATCGCAGTAGTACCCCTTGATTGCCTGTTGCGGCTATGCGGTATCGCTTTGTTGTTCTCATTTCCAGAAATTGTTCCGATATTATAACAGACTTGATGTTAAATTAATATAATATTTTCATTTCAATGTGCAACAAGTCTCTTATACATGAACTGTTATTTCGCAAGATAGCGCAGTATGCTTCGTAGAACAATATATCATTTCCGTCTGTTTTCAATGGCCGTTATCGTTTCATTTCCGATCGCGGTTTATTCGCAAGAACAAGAATCAGAAGAATACCTGAACCTTTACAACAGCGGCAGTTATACTAAATGCCTGGAAGTCATTAATAAGAAGCTGGATGATTTTTACAGCACCCGCGTGGAACATAAACGGGTCCCCGCGCGATTTATCACCATGAGAGAAGCCTCGAAAGAGGACGATCTCAAAATGATGTTCAGAAACCGGAAGGCGGAACATTTTTTGATTGAAGACAATCCCCGCGTGTCCGCTCTCCACTGGTACGCAGCGCGATGCTATTTTAAAATGTCAAAGGACGACCACTCTCTTAATCACTATATACAGGCGCTGCGCTACAAAAAAGTCGAAGAGAAAAAAGACGATCTCATTTACTATGAAATATCTCAGGTATTTAAGAGAGGCGGTCATTTCAACGCATTTATCAATACCCTCGAAACCGCCAGTTCCCTCAACCCGGGCAATTATTCGTATTCACTCGAACTGGGCAGGGCTCTGTACCGGACCGGTATGAAAAAACGCGCAATGTATCACCTGCAGCGATACATAAACGGCACCGATGAACCCATGTCTCCCGAATTGTATCTCATGCTGGGCAACCTGTATGAGGACATCGCTAAATATCTTGAGACAGAAAAATATTACATTCAATATCTCGAGAAGAAACCGGATGACGGATACATACAATTCGCACTCGGATACATCGCATACCTGCGTACCGGGAATTATCCCCTCGCGATTAAATCCCTGGATAAGGCCCTGAAGCTGCTGCCGGAAAAGGAAATATTTAGAATATCAAAAACGTACGAATACAAAGCCGATATTGCACTTCAAGAACTCGATTTTGAAAGCGCGGTTCGGTTTTATTCAGAGACCATAAAATACCAGAATGCTATTGCCGAGGAGATCAAAAAAAAGGAATCCGAGATAACCGATATGAAGTCAAAAATCCTCGGGTTGAAATCAGCCCTGATCCGCGAAGAGAACTTCGAGCAGTATGAAGAATATGAAAATCTGATGGACAAAAAAGGAAAACGGGAAACCGAGCTGCTGCAGTTCCAGAACGAATACAACAAGCTGAACGCCGGTAAAGTGCGCTGGAATATCGCATATTCTCTCGAACGCATGGAAAAGCTGCATGATGCCATCAAGTATTATCGGGACGCCATTTCATTTGATTATAACGCCAATCAGGCCAGAAAAAAAATTATTAATTTGGAGTTGAAAATTAAACGCGGTTATTAAAAGGTTGCCGCAAGAGCATTATGAGATTACATTAGTGATGGGCGCTACACATATCTCATCTATCATCGATGATGAAATAGATAATGAATCGTGAAAGCGCCTTCATTAATATTGTTTTTTAATCAGTTTCCGATTATAATATCCCGCTATCAATCTATATTCATTAATTTAAATACTATATGCAATTATAAGAGGTATCACGATGTCAGGTCATTCAAAATGGGCAACCATCAAGAGGAAAAAGGGGGCGCTGGACGCCAAGCGCGGCGCCCTTTTCACCAAGATAATACGGGAGATAACCGTTTCCGCCCGTAACGGCGGCGATGATATCAATGCCAACTCACGTCTCAGAACCGCCGTGGCAAAGGCAAAAGCGAACAACATGCCGAGCGATAATATTGAGCGGGCCATAAAAAAGGGGACCGGTACCCTCGAGGGCGTAACCTATGAAGAGATACAGTATGAAGGATACGGCCCCGGCGGCGTCGCCGTTATGGTGAGCTGTCTTACCGACAACCGGAACCGAACTACCGCAGAGGTGCGGGCGGCCTTTACCAAAAACGGCGGGAACCTGGGCGAAACCGGCTGCGTCGGCTATCTCTTTGTCCGAAAGGGCATGATGATTATCGAAGGCGGCCAGACCTCGGAAGACAATGTGATAGAGCTGCTGATGGATTACAACGTTGAAGACATTAAAGCCGATGAGGGTAACATCCAGGTGCTGACCCCCCCGGAAGGATATAATGAAGTGCACGATGTGCTGGTTGGCAAGGGGTACAAGCTTATCGTCGATGAGATAACCTTTATTCCGCAGACCACGGTAACCCTTGATGAGAAGAAAGGATCCCAGTGCCTCAGGCTCATTGAGACGCTGGAAGACCTCGATGATGTCCAGAATGTGTATTCCAATTATGACATATCGGATGATATCATGATCAAAATCAGCGAGGCTCAGTGAGAATACTCGGCATTGACCCTGGATTCGGAACCCTGGGATGGGCGGTTGTTGAAAAAAACCAGAAGCTGATTGATTGCGGAGTTATTAAAACAACTTCCGGTCAGCCTATTGACAAGCGGCTCCTCGAAATTAACCACGCGCTGACCGCTCTTATCGAACGATACCGGCCGGATACCGCCGCTCTTGAAAAGCTCTTTTTCTCTAAAAACATTAAGACCGGCATGGATGTCGCGAAAACAATCGGCGCAATCATTCTTACCCTCACGCTGCATGACATCAGGTATCAGGAGTACACGCCATTGCAAGTCAAGCAGGCGATCACCGGTTACGGGCGCGCTGGCAAAGACCAGATGAAGCTCATGATAAAGAACATATTCCGCCTGATCGAGGCACCAACTCCCGACGACGCAGTAGATGCCTGCGCCATCGCCCTGTGTCACTCACTCCACCGGGATGTCGGGTAAGAATCAGCGATACCGCATCCTGCCCTGAAAATCAGGTTGAACTGTTTTGGATATGCCGGCGCTTTCAAGAATATACCGTAGACGAATATCACCACCATGCTGAACAGTATATTAGACTTGTTGCAAAACTCAATAATCAATGATTGTTACTCGGGTTGTCTAAAAATTTCGAATATTCATCAATTATCCCTACCCCTTGAGGGGGGCCGCTCTCGGCCATCCGTGGCCTCCGCGGCATTGGGACATCCTGTCCGGCAGATGTTAGGTGGAGGTGACTAACTGCTGAATGCATCAGGTGTTAGAATCACCCTCCCCTGTCCCCTCCCATCGAGGGATGGGGATGTTGTATCCTAACTGACTTATTTGACAGCCCCGGGCAACAATGAATAAATATGAGTAGTTATGCAACAAGTCTATTAATGTATTGCAAAAATTCATTGTTCTTGAATTATTTTACCTGGTATTTCATTTTATTCGGTATAATGCAGCAGAATGCCGCAACCATCATGTTTCTCCGTAACAGAGGACGTTTTTCTGGAGTCAGTCATGAAAATTGAATTTCTCGGAGGGGTTAAAACAGTCACCGGCTCGTGCTTTCTCGTTCACGACGCCGATTTTACCATCATGGTCGATTGCGGCATGTTCCAGGGCACGAATGATATCCGGGAGCGAAATTACATCCAGCAGAATTTCATCCCGAAAAAAATCGACGCCCTGCTGCTTACCCACGCTCACATAGACCACAGCGGCCTCATCCCGAAACTGATAAAGAACGGATTTTACGGAAACATATATGCGACCAAGGCGACGGTTGACCTCTGTTCGATCATGCTTCCTGACAGCGGCCATATACAGGAAATGGACGTCAAATACGCGAATAAGAAGAATCTCAAACTGGGCCGCGTCCCGCTGGAGCCCCTCTATACCATTGACGACGCAACCGAAAGCTTGAAAAACTTCGTGCCAGTCTCATATGATGAAATAATACAGATTAATCCCCGGGTTGAGGTGCGATTTCGCGATGCCGGCCATATTCTGGGCTCGTCGTTCATTGAAATGTGGGTCGACGAGGGAGACCATAAGACAAAAATCGTTTTTTCCGGAGACATCGGGCCCAAGGACCAGGCCATCATATGCGATCCTGATGTTATAGAGGATGCGGACATCCTGTTAATGGAATCAACGTACGGTGACCGCCTGCATAAAAGCAAGGAAGAAACCTATAATGAATTCAGGGACATCATCCTGGATTCCCACAACAAAAAGGGAAACATCATCATCCCCGCCTTCGCCATAGAGCGGACCCAGGAGATAATATATACCCTGGCGAAACTGTTTCGTGACGGACGGATTCCGGACATGCCGGTATACATCGATTCCCCCCTGGCAATATCAGCCACCGAGATATTCAAAAAGAACAAGGACTTATTCGACGAAGAGATGCGGAAAGAATTCTTTTACGGCAACAGCCTCCTTGAATTCCCCAATCTTCATTACACCCGCTCCACGGAAGAATCAAAATGGCTCAACACCGATGCCAGGGGCGCCATCATCATATCAGCGAACGGCATGTGCACCGCCGGCCGGATCAAGCATCATCTGAAGTACAATCTCTACCGTCCGGAATCGAGCATCATATTCGTCGGATACCAGGCGGAAGGAACCCTGGGACGACGTCTCGTCGACGGCGCGCAGCAGGTTCGCGTCTACGGCGCAGACGTGTCGGTGAAGGCGAAAATTTATACCCTCGGCGGCTTTTCAGCGCATGCCGACCGCAACGGACTGCTGGCATGGGTAAAGAACATCAAGAATCCGAAACTCAAGGTTTTTGTGATACACGGCGAGGAAAAATCATCTGAATCTTTTGCCGAAACGCTTAAGGCCGAATGCGGCTTCTCTCCCTATGTTCCGCAGTGGGGCGAAACTGTTGATCTCACCACCATGGAGAGCGCGGTTGCATCGTATGCCGCGGTTGAAGCGTATTCCACCCTGGAAAGTGATATAGAGTTATTATCGCAATCGGTTAAAGCGCTTATCGATAAATATAACACGGTCAAAAACAGCACCACGGCGGGAGATATCCGCAAGATCCATGAAGACATACATGATCTCAGGGAAACCATGAAGATGATTATTGATGAGATGTAAGGATGCGCCATGGCACCGTCATTAAGCACCGTCAATCAAGTTGCAGAAAACCGTACCTATGACAAGGCGTTTCTCATCGATATGGACGGCGTTATCAACAGGGGGAGATCGCTGATCCCGGGCGCGTTGTATTTTGTCGATCGACTGAAACAGGGCGGCCACAAATTCCTGTTCCTCACCAACAATTCATATTACACACCGCACCAGCTCAACCGGAATCTGTGCCGGCTCGGTATTGATGTGGGTGACGATCATTTCTACACATCCTCCATGGCGGTTGCCAGCTTTCTCCTGTACCAGAAGCCGGGCTGTTCGGTTTACGTCATCGGGGGTAAGGGCCTGATGGAAGAGCTTGAAAAGGCGAACATCACCATCACCCGTGAAAATCCTGATTACGTCATTGTCGGTGAGACCGAAAAATACGACTACGCCACGATCATCGAGGCAACCCTGCTCATCCAGGAAGGGGCCCGGTTTATCGCCACCAATCCCGATATCACCGGGCCAACCGAGCGAGGTCCGGTCCCGGCCTGCGGCGCTCTGGTGGCGCCCATCGAAAAGGTAACCGGGGTCGCCCCCTATTTTCTCGGAAAACCGAACCCGGCCATGATGTACTGGGCGCGCAAGAAACTTGGCGTTCATTCCGCCAGCTGCTTTATGATCGGCGACCGCATGGAAACCGATATCATCGGAGGCATAGAATCCGGAATGACGACGTGCCTCGTCCTATCCGGCGTAACAACACGGGAATCGGCGTCCAGATTCCCCTATCAGCCGGATTATGTTTTCCACAATATCGGGGAAATCAATCCAGACTCGATTCTGCCGCGCAGAGACCGGGTCGAACAATATATATAGTTCATCCGTACTATGCCCACACATCTGTTTTTCAGCAATAACATAGAAACGCTGGCGGATGCATTTTCCCGAAAAATCGCCGAACACCGTGATGTTTTCGAGCCGTGCACGGTGATAGTCCCCAATCCATATTTGCAGAAATGGCTCCAGCTGAATATCGCGGAGACGAACGGCATAGCGATAAACCTCAAATTCCGGTTCCTGGACGAGGGCCTCTTAGAGACGTCTTCTTTCATCGCCGGCGATGTTGAAAAGCCAACCCTTATCGAGCAGGCGGACCTTCAGCTCATGCTCTATCATTCCATCGTCAATCTCGGCACGCGAGACCGCCGGGCGCGGCCCCTGATGGAATATCTCATGTACGCCGACGGAACCAGAAAACCGGACTATGACAAAAAAGTCTGGCAGCTTTCATCACGCCTGGCGCGGTATTTCATTGAATATGAACTCTTTCGGGAAGATATGATTCAGCAATGGCTCGGAGGGAAACTTTTGTACAACATTGAGATGGAGGCGGCCCAGCAGTGTCTCTACCTCTCGGTGTTTAAAAAAGGCGGATACCGGGACCGGATAAACAAAAATCTTCTGACCCTTCCGCAGTACTGGAACCGCGCAGCTCCCCTGGCGGCCGTCCGGACGCGGAACCTGTTCCTGTTCGGAAAATCGCAGCTTTCGCCCTTTCATGTCCGCATGATATACGAGCTGGGAAAACACTGCAACCTTTTCATTTATCAGGTCAATCCCTGCTCCGAGTTCTGGGAAGATGTTACTACTCCGCGCGAAGACCGATGGAACCGCGTTCGATCCATCCGAATTGAAGAAACGGACGACGGATTCTCGCTTCCTGATAATGATAATGAAAACCCCCTGCTGAAGCTGTGGGGCAAGGCCGGGAGGGAAACCGTTAAGCTCCTGAGCCTGCTTGAGGATGCGGGAAGCAGGGAATTCAACGTGACGTCGGAGTGGTTGTTTCCAGACCATACTCATGTCGATGATTCGTGCCTTCACACGGTTCAAAACCAGATACTGAGCAGGACGTCTCTGACGGATGCCGCTGAGAAAAAGCGGCAGGACACCAGCATCCAGATCGCCTCGTGCCCGGAGATTTTCCGTGAAGTCGAGGCGGTGTATAGCAGCATTCTTTACAATCTTGATAGCGATGCCGGCCTGCAAATGACCGACATCGCCGTCATGGTCCCTGACATGTCCGCCTACGCGCCGGTGATACAGTCGGTATTTTCACGGGAGCCGAAGCGTCTGGCATTCAGTATCATAGATTCCACGGCCGCGACCGACAGCCTGTACGCCACAACGGTTCGTTCCCTTCTTGAAATTGCCTCCGGCTCGTTCACGCGAAATGGGATTTTCGATATTATATGCAACCCGTGCTTCCTCGAAGCACACGCCATGACCCTGGATGATGCCTCGCGCTGGCTTGCATGGGCCGACGCGCTCAACATATTCGGCGGTTTTAATAAGATGGACGATGTCGATCCGGAACGCAATTGTTACACCTGGCAGCAGGGATTACAGCGGCTCCGCTTCGGAAGAATCATGCAGTCATCAGAGGCATACCGCCATGACGGAATCTTTCTCGATTATAAGAACATCGTGCCCTATTCGGATATGAATACCGGCGATCAGCACCTGATCGACACGTTCAATCGCGTTATCGAGCACTTCCACGTGAGAACGAAACATCTGCCGCTTCTGAGGACCTCGGGTGCGGAATGGCTTCACATAATCGATGGTCTGCTTTCCGATTTTATCGCCGTGCCCTCAGACCGTCCTGAAGAGCTGCAGGTGCGGACCGCCCTGATAGCGCGTCTGAACAGATTCTCCATGCTTGACGTTTTTTATGACTCCATGAACGGCGAGGGATTGCCCCTCTCGCTCATCAAAGAATTTATAACGGAACATCTTTCCGGTATCTCCAGCAGCCGGGGCGGCTACCTGACAACGGGTATTAACATATCCGCGTTGATCCCCAAGCGGCAGATTCCCTTTAAAATAATATACGTCATGGGCATGCAGGAGGGCATATTCCCGGGAACCGGCGACATTTCCACGCTCAACCTCATGAACATAAAGAGACGCATCGGTGATATCGCGAGACCCGATGCCAATCGCTACCTTTCTCTTCAAACACTGCTTTCAGCTCGAAATAAGCTTTACATCACCTACGTATCAAAGGACCTGCAAAAAGATCAGGATTTCTTTCCCAATTCCGTTGTCGGGCAGTTGATCACCTATCTGACCAATCACGTGGTTTTCGGTGATTTCACCATTCAGTGCGTTCCCCCATCAGGGAGCAGCGAGCAGTATATTCGCTCCAGCGGCTCAATCGGCAACTATTCCGATTTTGTCATATCATTCGTTGATGGAAAATACCGGCCGGTGAACTATTCGGAACCCGACCGGCTGACACTTCTTCAACATGCGGCCAGGAAATATCCGCTTGATCCCGCGATACTATCAGCGCTGTCAGAAAGACTGGATTCTAAAATACCGGACTTCTCAATCCCTGTTGAAGATGATCCAGTCCGGCCGGATGCCGTGTCGCTTTCACTGAGGGACCTAAGCTATTTTATAATAAACCCGATTGAATCGACGCTGCGGTGGCACCTCGGCATCCATGATGAAGATATCGAGGACAGAGCGCAGCTGGAAGACGAGCCGTTTTTTTCAGTCTATCCCTATGATTACCGCTTTATCACCGATGCCCTGAACTACTATGTTCAGAATGAACTGAATGGGAATATTCAAGATTACATTAAAAATTATTACCGTCATGCGCGGCTCATGAGCATCACGCCTGACGGCGCATTCGGGGCGATCGATCTTGAAAATTTCAACACGACCATTATGGAAAGAATAGATGCGGACGAAAGCCTTTCGGCATTCCTATATGCACGGAAACAGTGCTCGTTTTATCAGAACGTTGTCTTCGGTTCGGTGAGTCTTCCCCAAAAGCCGGACCTCACATTCCCTGCCGTGAACTGCAACCTGACACAAAACAATCATATCACCACCGTCGAGCTCAACGGCGCGCTCTATCGCCTGTGGAGGCATCCCGAATCAGGCGATTGTGAGACCCTGATTATTACAAACTCCGCGCATCCTTCCGTCACCAGCATCATTAATCCCTTTCTGTTTTACATAGCCGCATCCTCGGGAATGGAGCAGGGGCTTCATGAAATTGTCGGATCCGGCTCCTTCACCATCCATGTATCCCACCGGCGCGGTATTTCGTCCTATCGCTATACCATTCGCGGCGATGAAAGCAGAATCTACCTTCATCGCCTGCTTGCAGATTTTCTTGATGAAACAAGTCTTGATCTGCTTCCCCTCCAGATTATCGCGGGCAACAGGTTTCTCCATCCCGCTGACATGGATCCGAAACCGGATCCCCTTGATAAACTGAAGTACCGGCAGGTCCTGATCCGCTCCATCAACGACGATGCCGAAAAGGCCGTTCCCCTGTTCAGGCCGGTTCGGTTACTTGAGATCATCAATGCTGAAGTTCCTGAAGACGCATATGATACGGTCCGCGACCGGTTGGCTATTCTGCTCGGACCGTTTATCAGAGGAGGAGCGGCGACGTGAAGAAGCGCGTGATCCGTCCCCTGCCGATTCGGGGCAGCGCTGAGATTGACCTTGATTCCCACGCGGTCATCGAAGCGTCCGCGGGAACCGGAAAAACCCATACCATCGAACATCTCGTCGTTGACCTGCTGCGCGGCGGCAGGGTCCGGAGCCTTGATGAAATTCTCGTGGTGACCTTCACCGAAAAAGCAACGGGTGAACTGAAAGACCGCATCAGAAAAATCATCACGGAATCCCTGAAAAAGGAAAAATCCGACATACTCCAGATGTCGCTCGATGCATTTGATACGGCGTCAATCTTCACGATCCACGGATTCTGCAATAAGATCCTTCAGGAATATGCCTTTGAAAACGGCGAACAATTCATCAACGACCTGGTCGACGACCGAGTAGTGTATGAGAAGGCGCTCTATCGCATCATGCGCGAGGAATGGCCCAGGCGGTACGGCGATTCGCTGCAGAAGGTATTGACGGTATCACAATTCCCCGGTTCCACCGCTAGCGGCGTCGGCACCTGGTTGAAACGGGTCATTGATGTCGCCCTCAGGTATCAGCCCGCTGGAAACGATATGCTGTATCCTGATGGAGGGCAGTACCTGATGGAGAAAATCAGCCTCATGGAAAACGAGTGCCACGCCCTCCTCGACCGCCTGCTTCCTCTTGCCGGCCAGATCGATGAGAACGATCCCGGTCGCAGCGAATTATGCGCCCGGTACGCCAGTCTCAATATCAGGAAAAACAGCATCCCCAAGCGGGTGCGTATCATCACCGCAGTTCTGAAACTCCTTACCGCTCATCGGACCCGAAAAATATCGCTGGAAAAATTATCCGTCTTTTCTTCCGGGCTCGAGATCGGAGATGCCGGATTCAACGAATTAAACGAAGGATGGAACAAGTCCGGTCCCGATTATGAAGAAAAACTGCCACATCTGCCGCGGATCATTGAGATACTGGAGCAACTGAGGTCCCTTGATCTTCCGGCTCTTCAAAACCTTCTCGCGGCGAACACAATTCAAGATCTCAAACACGCATCTGCCGAAGATAAAAAGGCGCATGGCCGCATCAGCTATGACGACATGGTGAATCGCGTGTATGCGGCGCTTGCCGAAGATTCTGGAACATTAAAGCATGAGCTGCGGAAACGATACCGGTACGCTCTGGTTGATGAATTCCAGGACACCGACATGCTGCAATGGAACATATTCAGGACGATATTTCTTGAATCAGAAAAACACAAACTGTATATTATCGGCGATCCGAAACAGGCGATATACGGATTCCGCGGAGCGGACGTAAACGCCTATTACATCGCCCGTGATGAGATGATATCCGCATACGGCGCGCGCTCCTATTCCCTCACGGAAAACTGGCGGTCCGCGCCGGAATTAATACGCTGTTTCAACACGATATTTGCCGACGCCAATTGGTTTACCGACGGATCGATCAGCTACCTTCCCAATCATTACCCGGATGAAAAAGAACCGTATTCAGCAAAAATCGTCCGCCCCCTGGTCGTTATGCAGTGCGGCGCCTGCAGCGGCACCGAGGCAAAATATAAATCCGCTGATTATTTCGCCCTCGAAATAATCGCCCTCACGTCCAACAATCCCGACCTGGAACTCAATGAAATGGCGATATTGGTCACGAAATGGAAAGAAGCTGATGCGGTGGAACAATCCTTGAAAAAAGCGAATATCAGCTATTCATACTACAAGAAAGAGGGGTTGTACCAGTCGCGTGAAGCCCTGGAGCTCTCCTACCTCCTGACAGCCATAGCAAAGCCGCATGATACTGCGGCGCGGAAGAAGGCTCTGGTAACACGATTTTTCCGCGTTCCTCTTCATGAGCTCAATCATTACAACAGCATATCCTCCGACCATCCGGCGGCGATCCTTTTTGAAAAATGGATCGCCTTCGCGGAACGGAAAAACTGGTCTCTGTTGTTTCAATCAATCATGGAAGATTCCGGCATACTGTACCGCACCGATGTCGATGACTACGACCGATCCATTATCAACTACCGGACCATCATGCAGAACCTGGAAGTCGATGCAAGCCGGCGCAATCTCAGCATACTCGAGATCGCTTCACAAATGGAAAGGCTTCGAAGCCAGAATATTTTCGCTCACGAGAGCCATAATATTGAGAAAACCGATATGGACAAGCCGGGCGTGCAGATCCTGACCATTCATGCCAGCAAAGGCCTCCAGTTCAGGATCGTTTTTATCGGGGGCGGTTTCAGCCGGCGGGATATCTCCGACTTCTGGACGTACCACCGTTATACGCGGAGAGTGTTCGATCTTGTCAGAGATGCAGGGAACAGGGATTTGCATGATAGGGAGCTGAGGAGCGAAGAGGAACGCCTCTTCTATGTCGCACTCACCAGGGCGAAAGACAGGCTGTATGTTCCCGTATTCGAGCCCGCTGCAAGAGCAAAAGGCACAGCCGGCATTCTCGGGGGTAAACTTCCGAATGCGCTTCAAGCCGTACGGTATGATTCGCAGGTCATCTGGATTGACATAGATTTTGTCGAACCCTCTGATATCGGGAGCCAGGGTCTCAAAACCGATCGGGCCCCCATTCCTATGATTCCTGATCCGCTCTTTCCTGATCCCGCCATGAATTTTCTCCATCGAAAAATATCAGTCGCCTCGTTTTCAGGTCTGAAGGCCGAGCTGTACGAGAAGGAATCGGCGAAAAGAAGACATCTGGCATTCGGGGAGTCCGGCTCCCAGGCCGGTGAAGACGATGTATCCACCATTGCACCAGGGTTGCCAGATTCAGAACATGATGCGCTCCGGGAGCTTCCCCGCAGCACGGAAACCGGTCTGATGCTTCACGAGATTCTTGAGCAGATCGACTTCCACCATACCGGCAGGGCGAAAAATCCCGGCGATCTGCTCGCCGATAAACCCGGAACAGATGCCATTATCACCGCCGCCGTCAATAAGCACATGCGGTATCATCATGATGATGTTCTTGACCATATCAGAAACGAAACAGCGCGCATACTCTGGAATACCCTGCGTGCTCCCTTACACGATTCCGGTCTTGTGCTGGGAGACCTGAAACGAAAAATTCATGAAGTCGAATTCTATAATCCCGCTTCTCTGAGGACCGCGAGCACCGTTCCGGAGATATCATATACCGACGGTTTTATACACGGTTTCATAGACATGATCTTTCAAAATGAAAATAAATACTATATCGTCGACTGGAAATCAAATTTCATAGAAGAAGGATACACCCGTGAGCATATTGAAAAGAGCATCAATGATATGCATTACGATCTTCAGATAAAAATCTATTCATCCGCCCTGATCAGCTGGCTAAAACGCGTCGTTCCAGGGTATTTGTACAACCGGGATTTCGGCGGCGTTTATTATCTCTATCTCAGGGGTATGGATATCAACCATCCCGGAAGCGGCATATATTTTTGCCGGCCTGAGACCGAAGCCGAGGCTATGGATCTGACACCGATCATTATCCATAGATGATGATACACCGCTGATTATTCTTGACGTCCGAACAATGCCATTACATAACATCCCTACCATAAAAAAGGAGACATCATGAAAAAAAATATACTCATTGTCCTGCTGCTTTTTATTTTAATGGGCCTTTTTATCAGTTTTTTGCTTTATACCAATAAAATACTGGTGCAGCCGCCCGTGCTGATCCATCAAAATCCAAGGATTACCTTTATTCTCGGAAACGCTTCGTACCGCAAAGCAGGTGCTGACCGATGGGAAATGGCCATCGTAGGCCACACGCTCAAATACGGGTATGAAGTAAAAACAAATGCCAATTCGGAGGTCGATATCCGGTTTCATGACGATATGGCCGTCCGCGTTTCTGAAAATAGCATACTGAAGATTGATGATATTTCCATCCGTAAGGTTCTTATCGAACTGGAAAGCGGTTCGCTCTATGGAAAATTTGAAAAACTATCCAAAGACTACGATATTAAGATCAAAACACCGACAGCGATAGCCGCGGTGCGTGGTACGGAGCTTGGATTCAAGATCCTTGAAGAGCGAAACGAGAATGACGATCAGAAAGCAAAGGTTCATACCGATGAAAACAAAAAAGGGGATGCCACTGAATCACAAGCGCTCTTAATGACCGCTGTGTATTCCCTGTCCGGCATAACCGAGATGTATAATCCCGCATATGAAGATCAGAAAATTCTCCTCTCGTATCAGAATAAGCTCCTCATGAAGGAAAATGAACCTCCGGGAAACCCGGAAAAGATGACCGAGGATGAAATATCAACGATCAGCGCTAAGCTTAATTCAATTCATACAGAAGAGGTTCTCTTCATTTCAGACAAGATAAACTTTGAAGTGGGAAGCGCCACCATTCTCCCCAATTCCTACGAGGAGCTTGATAAAATCGTGACAATACTGAAAAAGAAAGACGTACGGATACGCATCGAAGGTCATACCGACATCCAGGGCACCTCGGCGTTCAACCAGACGCTTTCCGTGAAACGAGCGAACTCAATCAAGGGATATTTCATAAAAAAAGGGATTGATTCCGGCAATCTCGAAATAACCGGTTACGGGTCAAGTAAACCGATTGCCAGCAATAAAACCAAGAAAGGGCGATCACTCAACCGGAGGGTAGAATTTATCGTTATTGAATAGGGAACGCATTATGAGCAAATAAAACCGGCGAGTACGTCATAAAATTCTCCTGGATTATCATTCATGGGAAAATGTCCGCTCTGTGATATGCTCACCGTTGGAATTCCGTCAAGCATAGTAATAATTTTCAGAAAGGAATTGGTTTCTCCATAAACATAAACCTTTTTACAGCCCAGCTTCCTGAACGCTTTCAGGAGACGTCCGCTGTCGGACCAGTTCACCAGTGACCGTGAACTCCGGTAAAATCCCTTCCTGTCAGCCTTTTTGATATAGGTGGACCAGAGCCTCATGCCCGGCTGGTCTGATATTGATGTCAAGAGGATCAGCCCCGGCAGCTGCTTCTTTTCAAATTCCTCAAACGTCACCGATACCTTCCGGCGGCTCACCTCGCAGTCGTGGCTTATCAAGTTCCCTTCCACGTTAACAAACGACTCCAGACGGTCATGAATCATGTCCGAAAGGAGGAGCCCCACGGCTCCGCCCATGCTATGCCCGACAATGTGTATCCGGCGTTCCGGCAACCGCGATATCAGGCACCGGCATATCTGAGCATGATCCTGAAGATCGCCTGAGAACGCATCAGGCATTCCTGAATCGCCAAATCCGGGCAGATCCACGGTCACAATGGTATAATCATTGAGACCGGTGAAATTCCATACATCGTCAAATAACTCTTTGGCGCACCCCAGTCCATGGATAAAAAAAATCAACCCGCTGCCGCCCTCTCTGATCTTATATGCAATATGGAATTCAATCTTGTTGTATGTGAGCTCGATTATTCTGCTCAGTGGCGTCATATATTACCAACCGGCATCAGGCAGAGCGGCTCTTCGCCCGGCTCCATGCCCATGATGCGTTTTATTTCATCATCATTAAAAGCACCGATAACGACGGTGCCAAGTTGCAGAGGAACGGCCTGCAGATAAATATTCTGCACCGCATGTCCTGCCTCCATATGCGCATACCGGATTCCCCTCTCATGGTACTTTCCTGTGACTCTCCGGTATACTGCCGAAATGACAACAACCGCGGCACCATCCCTCACATATGGCTGATGAAGACAGGCCGCGCACAGCTCTCCCCTCCATTCAGCGCTGCTCTTCAGTTCTAGCTCATGGGTTTCAGGTCGATACCGATATATTCCCCGGTCGATCCCCTTCACGTCTCCCATCACTCCGTACACCTCCAGAGAATAGAGTGCGCCGGCTGCTGGAGTTGTCCTGAATCCGCTTCCATGAGTGGTCCCCTGCGCCGCCCACACAAGCTGCGATATCTGCGCCAGGGTAATCGGACCATTTCGGTACTCCCTGACAGATCTTCTGTTCCATAACGCCTCCTCGATTGAAATATCGCTCCTGGCAACCGGTTCAGGAAGTTTAATGATAGCAGCCATACGCGACCATCCACAGGCATATGCAAGAACAGATTGGGCTTTCGTTAATAGACAAACCGTCTCTTTTATTCCGCCCTTTTCATTATTGGTTAACTCTAATGTAATTTGAAATATGAGTGATTTCCAATATTTATTCATGCGAATATACAATAGTCATCAGGGTAAACAGGTTATTAAACAT
>Ga0154692_177_pt6 | contig 20740 bp, 19 predicted proteins | sample Rifle2008BG13ft_FD_116121 | JGI IMG/M metagenome (GOLD analysis project Ga0154692, IMG submission 116121) | Spirochaetes bacterium RBG_13_51_14
ATCTGGTTAAATCACGGGTCCGGAGACGCGAGATGACCGCCTGCATCAGACGCTGCGTAACCGGCAGGGAGAATACTGCAACAGCGGTGCGAATTGTCATCCCGGAAAAAAATAAGGAAGAATACATCGGCACCGGGAGGGAGAATATAGCATATATACAAAAGCTGTTCGGCTTCAGAAGCGTCGATTGCGCGTTTGAAGACAGATTCGATGTCCATATCGCTCCCCTGCGCCGATCGTTTCGTTATTAAGCTCAAACGGAGGCCTCCATGTCGCGAAGAACGATCATGCTCATTTTAATTTTTATGGCGCTCAATCTCACAACCGGGATCGCCTATTTTCATGCCGCCGCCGCTCAGAAAAAAAATGCGACGGCAAAAGCAAAACCGGTTCGTCGGGCGGATATCGTGCCGCGTCAGCGGGTCATGATCGATTTCACGGCGGCCTATACATCTCCGCAAGACGCAAAAACCATGAAGACATACTACAGCGGTAGAATACGGAATACCACAGAAAAAAAAGGCGCCGCAAACACTCCCGTTCAGATCCATCAGGTGACCGCGGAGACGCGCCTGAAGGAGTGCGGATTACCCATGCGCAATACCTGGGAGGCCCGGTACTATAAGCTCGAAACAGCATGGATTTTCGAGGGCATAACGCCCATCAGCTCAAAGCCGGCGGGAAAACCCACAGCGAAGCTTCCGGGCCTTGCCGATACCGAAGCGGGCAGGCTGGTTTCAGAGGGTATCGGGCTAACTCACGATGTAACAGTACAGGATGTCGCCCTTCTCGGGAAAAAAGGTTCCTGGAATCTATGCACTCCGCAATACCTGGTATCATCAAAATTGACGGTCGTAATGAAAAATGAGATATACAATACCGGGACCACATACGAATGTCTCTTTTCCTCAACTATCATCCGGAAAAACGGTGTCTGGGAATTCGCCGGTGCAAGCTGCGTATACCGCGGGAAGGAGATGCGGGACTGCAATATTGGGACGATGTGCCGTGAGCTTGCTGCGGGAAGCGACATCCCGGTTATTTCCGATACTGATGCGCTGGATCTCATGCGTGACGCACTGGAACGGGAATACGGTTTGAAAAAAAACAATATCGCGATGGAGAACTTAACATTACTCACACGGCTCCCTCCGGAAAATTTCGGTACCAAAATCCCGTGCACGATGCAGGCCATGTTCGTCATCGATGAGAACAGGGAAATATCCGGCGAGACAAGCATACCGGGAAGGACATACGTAACCGTGCGTGCGGTGTATGAATGCATCGTGAACGGCTTTCTTCAGTATTCGCGGGAGGAAAAAACATGGCACGGAATCCCTGCATCATGCTGTTCAGCCGGTAATCAGGCCTGCGGTTTCTCCTGTTCCGAGCCCGCGAAAGGATGCAGGAGACTGGGCGAAAAATAGATAGAGGTGCTGCGGCCCGCATTACAGGCTTTTCAGCTTTTCCACCTGAAGGGCGTTCCGCTTGATGCCGAGCATCCGCTCTGAAAGGCCCATGCTGAGTCCGAGAAGCTGGGTGTACAGGAGAGAGGGGACCCGCTTAGAAGACACGTCATCGGGAGTTACGCTCCCCTGCACGGCGTCAAACTGCATCTGGCAGTAGGTGCACGCGGTGCATATGCAGTCAGCCTCCGATTCAGCGGCATCGGCTATCTTGGTCCGCATCATCGCGAGCGAAATGACATCGTTTTTACCCAGGAGCGGATTGCCGCAGCAGTCGAGACGGCGGGGCCAGTCAACCGGCTTGGCCCCGGTCGCGGCTATGAGGTCCTCGAATATGGACGGAGCCAGCGGGTCGTCGAAATGAACAACGGCGCTGGGCCGCAGCGCGTGGCACCCGTAATGAGGGGCGACCTTCAGACCCGTCAGAGGCTTCACAATGCTGGCGTAGATCGCCGGAAGGCCGATATCGTCACAGAGCACCGTCAGAAGATGTTTGACCTTGGTTTTCCCTTCATATGAAAGACCTTCTTTTGCCAGCTCGTTATTCATATCCCGGCGCAGTATCTTATTCTCGTGCAAAAAATGCTCGGCGTGTTTCAGGGTGCCGTAACAGCATTGGCACGGCGTCAGGATCTCAAGTCTCCTCTTCTCAGCAAGAGCCATGTTCCGCGCCGCGGACAGGACGAACGATTCAAAATTGAGGTCACGGTTGGGATAGCCGCAACAGTTAAAATTCAACTCGACCAGACGGACACCGAAGGTCTTAAGCACCGCCCGGGTCGAGGTGTCGTATTGTTCAAGATAGTATGGTATCTTGCACCCTTTGAAAAATGCGAATTTCATGGTTCCCGCATCCTGCTATAAAGACGTCCTGGCGCTCGCCGGTGAATCAGCAGGGATCCTCCGTATCATTATTTCTCGCCGTGCGATCAATCGTTCTGAATCGTACGTATGCCCTGTTTTTTAACTCGTAAATGATTTCGGTTACTTTTATGCCCTGAGGACAGTTCTCCTGGCACTGGTAACAGGTCGCGCAGTCCCAGACCATCCTCGATCCCATGGCGAGATCGTTAAGACCGAGCCTGAGAAGATTCATTATTTTTTGCGGCGTGATATCTACCGCATTTTTTGAATCAGTTCGGGCTGCGACGACCGGGCACACGTTGGTGCAGGTCTGGCACTGAATGCACGGAGCGAACACATCGGAGTCACCGGTAAGATTATAATACCGACCTTTTACAGCAGCAACCCCGTTCCGTGATGATTCATAATTCCGGATGCGGTCCGACCATTCTGAGGCATTAAATTTCTTGACCCACACGTGTGGAATCGGGTACCCTATTTCCGAGAGCGCCTCCCGGGAGGACAGCCACTGATCCTGAAGATTGATGCCGGCGGGACACACCTCGGTGCATTTGAAACAGGTCGTGCAAATAAAAGCGCCCTCGGAAATCGTCTGCAGCTCTGCGCCGCTCATGTTCTTCCCGGCTATTAATTGTACGGTCCGAATCTTATTCATCGGCTGTATCTCCCTATTGCGCATCATCCGGTAGACGGGCTCGACCGAACAGTATCTGCTGCAGGTGCCGCAAGCAGTGCACGCATCGAGCTCCATCGCCCTCCGCGGTGCCGCCGCGGCCTGATTGACATGTTTTTTATCCGACAGGCCATTCACGATGATGCTGATCGGATCGGCGATGAGGTGGAAAAACTTGCTGAATGGGAAATACGCCAGTCCGACGAAACAGGATAGAACATGTATATAGTAGAGCCATATATCGGCCCTCGCGGAATCCAGAGAAACAGCGCCCGGCCGGATCGCTCGAGCGATCCGGAATGAAACAAATGCTGTTCTGGAGCCGGAATGACAGGATGCACACTTCCGCTTGTTCACCTCTTTTCCCCTGAGGATTATTTCCGGAGTAATATCTACGTTGAGGCTATTAAATACCGTTCCGTATTCCTCTGACCAGAACGCCTTCAAAGCGACATCATCCCCGGGCCGTCCCTGCTGATAAAAATCGCCCGTCATCCGGTCGAATACGCGCTCGGAGGCGATTTTCGCGCCTTCAACCATGAAGCCGGTGGTGATGATGATTGCCAGAATGATCAAGGCGTATCGATCGGCGAACCCGGTGCGCAGCATCGGACCCCGATATCGTATACGTCGGTACACGGCGATGCCCGCTCCGATGACGACCATCACGCCAAAAAGATTCCTTAAAAATTGGAAGGGATCGAGGGTTGAGAAATATCCGGGAAACACTTTTCCAGTCACCAGTTCATCCAGTGCATGCATGAACAGCAGCATCGTAAAGCCGAAGAACATGAGGAAGTGCATGAACCAGCGTAAAAGGTCAGTTTTAAGTATCCTGGTCTGCAGAAGAATATCAAAAATTAATAGTTTAAAAATTTTTAAAAGCGCCGTGCTGAAAACGGTTTTCATTATCCCTCTGGCCGCGGCACTGATCCTTTTTGCATGCGAGACGCGAGTCGCGCGGGGACCGATATCCATGGCAAACCATCGCCCTATTCGAAAGAGGATGCCGAACATGCACACCGCGAGGGACATATACAGGCACGCGGTAAGAAACGATGAGCCGAGGAGCGGTTGTACCATTACGCAGTATCCCTGTCCGATTTATTGATAAAACTGTCCATGCAGGCGTTCACCGCGGCGTAGGCGGTGGCAATTGCCAGGCCCGAACCGCATTTCATCCTCATCCAGTCCTGGTGCGCCAGAATGATTCCCGCCGCGAACAGATTATCGTGAATCACCCTTCCGGTACGGTCAACGGGACGAAACAGATCATCCACCTCTACGCCGGCGCAGTTAATAGGGTGACCGGCTGGATGGAGAAATTGCACATGGTGCCATGACACCCTGCCGGCGGGTTGATGGAGCGGGAGATTAAAGAGTGGTTCGTATATTCCTTCCCTGGTGGAAAGCAGACCTTTACCCATGAACCTTCCGGTGGCCAGGATAACTCCCCGCGCCTGAATTAATTGTTCGCTGTCAGGTCCGCCGATCCGTAAAAGGAAATTACCGCTCGCCGAACGGGCTACGGATTCAACCCGCTTGTCGATGAGCCTGAGGAGACCTCTCTTCGGCAGTTCAGAATCAAATACCTCTTTCAGTCTGAAACCGGGCACTGAAGCCGGCATCGTGGGTATTTCAAAAACAGGAACGCCCATAAGTTTTTCAAGATGTGCGAGGATAGCCCCGGTTCTTTTTATGCCAAGAACAGCCGGAAACCCCACAGAACGGGCCTCCCGTATCTCCGGTTTGACGAGCCCGGCAAGCGCCACCCTGGTTTCTGACAGCTCAAGAGCCTGCGCAAGATGAACCGCATGCACTTCATCCCGGCCCGCCATTCCCGGGAATATGACGCGTGCCGGTCTGGCCGACGGCCATTCTCTCTTCAGCGAAGCGACAATCTGACGGGCGCTGAATTCTTTCAGTCCCCTGAAGTCCGCGATAAGGCATGGCTCCTTTTTCTCAAAGGCCTCCACGGCGTGCCACATCGATCCGGGCACGCAATAGGTGCACTTTTGGGTGCCCATGGAGGTTATGACCTGAACGTTGCGGTTTTTCTCGCATCGGAAGTTCATGCCGACGGCATTCAGGAACGCAACGATTTCCTCGAACGCCTTCTCAATATCCTCATTGCTGATACGAGTGTACGGATGCCGTGAGCCGTCCCTGCGCAGCGCCTCAATTCCTTCCCACGGATCGATCCAGAGCCTCTTTTCCGTCAACGGATATACCGCCATTAGATCAAGCAGCCCGCTGGTGAAGAGCGTGCCTCCCGCGCTCCCGGCCTGTACCGTGGAAAGACCGCGGTTCACGGCATAGAGCGAAGCCGCCATGCCGGCTATGCCGGATCCGATGACCATAATGTCAAAGATATGCTTCGGATCATAATTATGTGATTTCGGCAGTGTCATGAACCCTCACCGCTTTCCTCATTTCTATGGCGTGTGCAACTCTTCATCGAAGAGGCCGCAGTGGATCGATTCCATCAGCTCAGCCTGTATCAGTTGGTCCCCCCAGAGAATGGAGTGTATTCCCCTCCACCGCTCCTGGAAAAACCTTCCGATGTCGGCAAGCCCTTCCTCGGCTCCGAACTCACCCCGCTCATACAGATAGGCCACCGCCCTCGAGCCGCAGAAAGCGCCCTGGCAGGCGCCCCTCCCGAGACGGGTCCTCATGCAGATGTCCACCAGGCTCGGTTTTTCATCGCTCTGTCTGAGCGACGCTATTATTTCATCGATCGCGGTTCTGGTAACCATCTCGCATTCGCAGATAACAATATCATCGGCGGCGTGTTGCCGCATCCATTTTTTGGGAGACAACCCCGGCTCGGTCCAGCCGCATTCATCCGTCGTGGGAAGCTCCTCCGATCTGGTTCTGCACGGCGCCGTTATCCCCATTTTTACACATACCAGATCGGATGTCTTCTCGGCCATGAGCCTGAAGGTGGTCAGTTTTCCGCCGGTAATGGTCGTGAAATTTTCAACCTCTTCCGAGTGGTCGAGCAGCGCGAAACCCCGGCTCATCGAACGGCCATCGGCGCCCCTACCCGTGCCGAACAGCGGCCGCACGCCGCAGTAGGCGCGGACGAAGCGGCTCCGCTCCAGCACCGGCACCATGACTGCTCCTTCCCGAACGATCAGATCCGTCTCTTCCACAGTCGGATGGATGCCATCGGGGTTTTCGACCGGCGTCGATGTCGTGCCGATTATTGAAACCGTGCCGCCGGGCACGAGGATATCGGCGTCCGATGGCGGTCTGAGTCGATTGATGACCCGATAATTAATTCTGTCATTGGTGACGAGAAGAGTTCCCTTTGAATAACTGATCGGTATGTCAATGCCGGCGAGTCTGCCGACCTGATTCGCCCAGGCACCGGCGCAGTTGACCACCTGCTCAACTTCTATATGGAATGCTTCTCCGGAATCTGCATTCTCGACGATGACCCGCCGTATCTTTTTATCATGAATGTCAAAACCGATCACCTTCGTCCGGCGTATAAGACGGGATCCGAGGGAGACCGCATGGCTCATATTGAGAAGCGTAAGCTTAAAGGGATCAATGGACGCATCCTCAACCCGGTATGCCGCGATGACGTCGCTGGACAGGGTCGGCTCCAGGTACCGCGCCTCCTCCGGAGTGATCTGTTCGCAGGGCACCCCGCACTGGGCGCAGTATGACGGATAATCCGCAATAAACCGCTCGTCATCGCCCTTCACCGCCACAAAAAGGCCCCCGGTGTCTTCAACGCATTGCGGCATCAATTTTTTTATGATATCCCCTTCCTGCTTGCATTCCCGCGCGGCATCCCTGTCATTTGAAACATAGCGGCCGCCGCTGTGGAGCAGCCCGTGATTCCCGCCCGAAGCGCCGGCGTTCAGGTCCGCTTTTTCGACCAAAATGCACCGGACGCCGCGCAGCGCCAGATCACGGACGACGGCCGTGCCCGTCGCGCCGCCGCCGATTATCAAAACCTGGGTCTGCAAATGATTCTCGCCTCCATCATGGTGTAACCATGATGAAACTATCAGATGATAATTCAATTAAAATTATTCATGCGAATGTATTTTTTTAACTCCGTAAACCGGGGCATGGCCCACAGGTGCGGCCGCCAGCGGACAACTCGGCATCCGGGGTGCCAATTGTGCCACAGCAAAAATTATCATACCTGATGCGATATTCTTTTTGACATCCAGGGTATAACATACTATGACTTACCTCTCGCCTCTTATATGAAATCACCGCTTCAGAAGGAGCCGTGCAATGAAATCATTGACCGAATACCTTGTTTTTACGACAAAAAGAAGGAGGGAGTATATAAACATAACCGATGCAGTTGAAAAACTCGTTAAACAGAGCGGTGTGAGGGAGGGGCTCTGCCTGGTGAACGCCATGCATATTACCGCATCGGTTTACATCAATGACGCTGAGAGCGGCCTGATACAGGACTTCGATGACTTCCTCGAGCGGCTGGCTCCCCATGAGCCGATTTCTCGCTACCGGCACAACCGCACGGGAGAGGACAACGGCGACGCGCATTTAAAGCGCACCCTGATGGGACGGGAGGTTGTTGTCGCGATCACCGCAGGCTCGCTCGACCTCGGGCCATGGGAGCAGATATACTACGGCGAATTCGACGGCATGCGATCCAAGCGGGTGCTCGTTAAAATCATCGGTGAATGACCAATGAAGCTGGTCGACGTGCACTGCCACCTGGAAAGCGTTCATTTCATTCATGACCTCGACCGGGTCATCGCCGATGCGCGGGACGCCGGCATCGCGAAGCTTATCACCGCAACCATCACGCCGAATCAGTGGGACCGCTCGCGGAAGATAGCCGGGAGTTACCCCGAGGTTGAATATTCCATGGGGATCCATCCATGGTACATCCGCGAGTCCTCGCTCGATGATATACCCGCTCTCTCGCACGCGCGGGAGCTCGGCGCCGTGGCCATCGGCGAAATCGGCATCGACAAAAAAACCGAAAGCGGCGACTTTGACCGTCAGCTCGCCTTCTTTGAAAAACAGCTGGCCGTTGCCCGGGATATCGACCTGCCGGTCATTATTCACTGCCGGGGCGCTTTCAACGAGCTCGTCAGGTCGTTGCAAAAAATCGGAGCGCCGAAAGCGGGGGGCATCATCCATTCCTTCTCGGGCAGTCCCGAGCTGGCGGAGGAGATCATCCGCTTCGGCCTCAGCTTCTCCATGGGCGGCACGCTCACATACCGGAACAGCCGTAAGAGGGCGGCCGTGCTGAAAAAAATATATCCCCGTCACTTCCTGCTGGAAACCGACAGTCCCGATATTCCGCCGGTACAGAAACACGGGGAGATCAATTATCCCCACTATATCCTGTATAACCTGCAGGCCGCTGCGGAGATAACAGGGGATACGATGGAGAAAATCGCCGAGAACACGACCATGAACGCAGCGAGAATTTTCAATTTAAACATATAATTAAGCCACCCTCGCCCGCCCTGAGGGGAACCGGCGGGAGCCATGGTGATGGAGAACAACCTCGTATGGACACATCGCGAACTGAACTATTAGTCGGCGCTGACGGAATCAGAAAGATGGCAGACTCATGCATCGCCATCTATGGGCTGGGCGGCGTGGGCGGTTACGCTGCCGAGGCGATTGCCCGCGCCGGCGTACGAAACATGGTAATTGTCGATCATGACCGCGTGGCCCCCTCTGACATGAACCGCCAGATACTGGCGCTTCATTCAACGATCGACGCGCCCAAGGTAGAAGCCGCTGAACGGCGGATAAAAGACATAAACCCGGCGGTGCTGGTCCGTGCCTATCGTCTGCGTATTGATCCTGACGACATCGCGGCCGCCATCCCAGCAGGGATCACCCATGCCATCGACGCCATTGACGACATCAACGCCAAGGTGAGCCTCATCGCCGCGCTCCTGGAGCGCGGGATCCGCTTCGTGTCGAGCATGGGCGCCGGCAGCAAGCTCGATCCCGCCGGCGTCATGGTTTCCGACATCAGCACGACGCGGCACTGCCCCCTCGCACGGACCGTCCGCCGGAGGTTGAAGAAACTCGGCATCGTCACCGGGGTGTGGTGCGTCTATTCAGAGGAAAACCTGAAGCTCTTCTCAAAAATCGACGGGATGGATACCGGCAGGCACATCATCCAGGGAACGGTCTCCTATATGCCCGGAATCTTCGGGCTCACGGCCGCGGGAGTGATAATCAGGGATATTCTCGGTATGGATTAGCATGTCCAGTTTCCGGCGGGCGCATCCGCCGCGCCCCGGCTTATACATCGCTTTTTCTGCCGATGCAGAAATACGTAAATCCGAATTCTTTCATCTTCTCGGGCTCGTACTGGTTCCTGCCGTCAAAGATCACGGGATGTTTCATCATTCCCTTCATCTTGTCGAAATCGGGTTTCCGGAAATGGTGCCATTCGGTCAGGAGGAGAAGGGCGTCCGCGCCCACAAGCGCATCGTAGTTATTGTTGACATATTCTATATTCTTGTCGCCGATTATTTTCCGCGCGTTTTCCGCTGCAATCGGGTCATACGCCTTAAACGAAGCGCCACGCTCTCTCAGTCCGCTGATGATGTCGATAGAAGGGGCTTCACGCATATCATCCGTCAGCGGCTTGAAAGCTAGGCCCCATACCGCGAATGTCTTCCTCTTCAGGTTTTCACCCATGTGCGCCGTTACCCTGTTGATGAATAGGGCGCGCTGGAGGCGGTTCACCTCTTCAACCGCCGATAAAATTCGGGCCTCCGATCTGTGTTTCTTCAGCGTGTAGATAAGCGCCCTGACGTCTTTGGGAAAACAGGAGCCGCCGTAGCCGATCCCCGCATACAGGAAGTCATTCCCGATCCTGCTGTCCGACCCGATCCCCCTGCGAACACTCTCGATGTCTGCGCCGCTCGCCTCGCACAGGCCGGCCAGTTCGTTCATGAAGCTGATGCGTGTCGCCAGCATGGCGTTCGCGGCGTATTTCGTCAGCTCCGCCGAGGGTACATCCATAATCATTACCCGGTCGCCCTTGCGGACGAACGTGGAATAGAGCTCTCGCATCGATTCCGCGGCGCGCTTGTTGTCGGCGCCGATTATGATCCGGTCGGGCTTGATAAAATCCTCGACCGCGTTCCCCTCTTTCAGGAATTCCGGATTTGAAACAACATCAAATTCCATATCGGCGCGTCCGCGCTTCGCCAGCTCTTCCCGGACGACCCTGCGCACTTTTTCCGCGGTCCCCACCGGCACCGTCGATTTATCAATTACAATTGTGTATTTCTGGATGCAGCCGCCGATCGCGCGCGCAACGTCCAGAACGTGCTGCAGATCCGCCGATCCATCCTCGTCGGAAGGCGTGCCCACGGCAATGAACGCGAACAGCGCATCCCCGATCCCCTCTGAAAGATTCGTCGTAAAGCGGAGCCTCCCCTCGGCGTAATTCCTCTTTACCATCTCCTCAAGTCCGGGTTCGAATATCGGCAGCACGCCCTTCCTGAGATTCTGAATTTTCTTCTCATCTAAATCGATGCACCAGACATCGTTGCCCATGTCGGCGAAACAGGTCCCCGTCACCAGGCCAACGTATCCGGTACCAATTACAGCCAGTTTCATTACATTCTCCGAAATGATAATAATAGTTCGTCCGCTGTAACCGCCGCACGCCGCGGATACGGCGGGTTTTGTCAGGCCTTTGGTTCACGCGACCGCGCCCGCACCGAAAACATCGCAATTCATATCCGACGGTGTCAACACTTTTATCAGGACTCGTCTGAATATAATAAAAAAGGCTCCCCCTCAGGGCAGCCTCTCCGCACCGTGCCTATCATACTTATTAATATTAATAATTTTTTGATTTTTTCAGAAAATCATTCATGCTTGCCTCAGCATCTTTCAAACCTTTGTAATATGCTTCGGCGATAAAAAGAAGCGAATTCATGAAATAGGAAAGATGCGGTATTAGGAATTCGCGTTTAATATCATTGCGTATGGGAAACGCAGTTGTGTTTTTGATATCGCCCAGCCTCTTGTTTTCAACGAATTCTTTCCCATTCATGATATGAGTGAAAGTGACATCATCGGTTCCTTCTGTCATGGGGGACGGATCAACGATCCGGACGATATTCCATATCGAGGACCAGTAATTACGCTCATAAATCTCTGATTCGATTCTGGTTACATTCTGTCCGTTGGCATATATCTTTATCTTCCTGGTCTCTAACCCGGTTATATCTCTTTCATAGATTTCTTCTTTGATGAAACTATGCTTTTCTATCTCTATATAATCTGGTCCCAGAATATAATTTGTCTGATAGGGTAAGACCCTGACCCCGCTCGCCTTAAGCATGTCGTATTTTTTTATTATATCACCCATTTTTTTTGACAATGCCGCGATCTGGACGTCTAGATCCTTCCCCTGCTGGTCTAGTTTTTCCGACGTCAATTTATACTCAAGTTCCTTCTCCTTCTTTTCCTGTGCTCCGGAGACAGAGAACATGAATGCCAAACAAACCGCAATAAGAATCGCCTTTTTCATTATATCCTCCTATACGAGTGTTACCGGGACTGCGCAGGGAGCAAACGGCGGCCTCCATAGTCCTGATAACATAACCATATAGCATTTCAATACTATTTTCGGATAATTTTCGGGATTTTCTGAATTTTTTTCACAGCCTGACCCGAAAATATGAATGAGACGGCGCACGATTATTAGACTTGTTGCAAAACTCAATAATCAATGATTTTTACCCCCGCCGCCGAAGGCGGCGGGGGTAAAAATGAATAATTATGAGTAGTAATGCAACAAGTCTATTTTATTCTTTCATTATTATTCTCGTTTTCAGCCAATCTACTGGCTTATCTCATTAACGGATGCCGACTATGTTCAAAGTACTGATTGTTGATTTCTCAATGCTCAAGGACTCAATCGTTAAAATGTTCAAAGACAGCGGCTATGCAGTCGAGCTGTGCGAATCAGCCTATGATGCGATACATAAACTGAACGCCGCCGACTTCGATCTCATCGTGTCCGATGTTGAGCTGCCGGGTGATAACGCCTTTGACCTGTACAACTACATCACCCGGACGTATCCGTACATACCCACCATCATGACGACGGAAAAAAATATCGACACCTTTTTCGACATCATATTCCGGGAGGAAATAGGGAATGTCCTGTGCAAGCCCTTCAAGAAAGACGAGATAATCAATCTTGCGGAAAAACTGATAACCAAAAAGAATATATTCGGCCTCGATAATTATATCGGCGATATAATCGAAATGAAAAAGATCCGGATTACCAGTTCGATGCAGATAAAAAAAGCGATAGCGCTTATAATCAACGAGATTCAAGGCTGGGGGTTCACTATTAAAAACCTGATCACCCTGCGCCTCATCCTGAACGAGATGGCGATCAATGCGGTGTATCACTCGCACGGTTTCTCCAAAGAGAAAAAAAATCGGAAAGCCGTCCAGCTCGGAGATGGGGAATACGTGGACATATTCTTCGGCCATTCAAATGATAAGTACGGAATCGCCATTGACGACTACAAGGGCAAGCTCTCGAAGAGAATCATCCTCGACAGCATCAAAAAGGTAGTTGAACAGAACCTGTTGCTGGACAAGGCGTCGGAATCCGAGGAGGATGTTACGGAGTACATTTCCGAGACCGGGCGTGGACTCGATCTTGTCAGAAAACTGGCCGGCGAGTACTACTTCATAATTAAAGAAAACGTACGGACCGAGATAATAATCATTTTCGATACGATATTCGACAATGACAAGACCGCCACTCACTCATCCCTTAAGATAATCGAAGATTAGTGCAGCGACCGCGTAAATTTTACTTAATGCCGGAGTCATGACCGGTTCCCGCTCACCTGCTTTTTTGTCATCACGCGGTTTAACACCGTCCCGACGATGAACGATACGGCGAAACCGATAGGAACAAACCAGGGCCAGAAAACGTCAAACGCGAGCGATACGGCCAGCGTCGTCAGAATGCTCGCCACAACACCGGTTAGTGCCGCCGCATCGCTGAATGTTTCAAAAACGATCCCCTGGATGAAAATTCCCAGCATGCCGCCGTAGGTGATTGATGCGATCCCCAGCCCCAGTTCCACGAGCGGGTCCTTCGTGTCCCTGAACACCATCGCGATCCCGATCATCACGCAGGTCCAGATGAAAGATACGGCGCGGGAAATTCTGATCTTACTGCGCTCAGGGATATCCCTCCGGGATATCATGAGGATATCAAGGACCGTTGAAGAGGATATTGAGTTTATTGAGGAGCTGATTGTCGACATGGCTGCGGCGAAAATCCCGGCAAGCATGAGCCCTTTGAAGCCGGCCGGAACCCTGTTGACAATAAATGAAGGCATAACCGCATCCGGCAGGTCGAAATTTTTTCCGTTCAGGAGAACATAGATAAAAAGGCCCCAGACAAGGAAAAGGGCGAACTGGATGAACACGATTATCCCGCTCAGAATCATGGCCTTCCGCGCCTCCCTCAAACCGCGGCAGGACAGGACGCGCTGGACAATGAGATGATCGGTTCCGTGCGACGCGAATGAGAGAAGCGCACCGCCGATGACCCCCGAGAAGAGATTGTACGACGTGAATACTTCCCGCCAGCCACCGCCCAGCCCGGTGGAGAAGATCATCAGACGGTCCGGCGGTATCTTCCCGAAGATCGACAGCACCGGCGCATCCATTAAATGAGAAATGATGACGATGCCCGCGACGGCGCTCAGCAGATACACCCCCATCTGTATGGCGTCGACAACGGCCACCGACCTGATGCCGCCGTAGAGCGTGTAAACAAACGTGGTAACACCGATGATGATTATCGACTGCCAGTAGCCGTCGAATCCCATGAGCATCGACAGCGGAATCGCGGTGGCGAAAAGCCGTATCCCGTCTGCCAGGAGGCGGGTAATGTGAAAGAGTACGGCAATGAAACGCCGCGTCGACAGGCTGAACCGGTTCTGCAGAAACTGATATGCCGTTTCAAGGTTACCGGCAAAATACCGGGGAAGCAGGATATATGCCACCAGTATTCTCCCTAGAATATAACCGAGGGCCACCTGCAAAAATCCCATATTGCTTATATAGGCAAGTCCTGGTATGGAGATGAAGGTCAGCGAGCTGGTCTCCGTTGCTACGATAGAAAAACAGGCTACCGGCCAGGGCAGTGTTCGATCCCCCAGAAAATAATCGTTAACCGATCTTACCCGGGAGCACGCAATGCCGACGGCGTTTATGGCCACCATGTAGAAAGCGATAACAGCGATGTCCAGCGACATTAATGATCCTGATAGAGATGATATTCTTCTGTTATGCCGGAAAAAACTTTCTCTTCCTTTTCCCACAGAGCGGCAATCAGGTCAAGGGGTTTTCCGTCGATAATCATTTCGCGTATCGCCGGACTTCCCGTCAGCAGGTCAAAGGCGTGATGCGCGCTATTGAATTCATACACCCCGTGTGTGAATTCAAAACCGGGCGCCATTTCATGGAGAGTTGATGTCACGGCGACACCGGTCAGGAATGGCCGGAACTGGTTGCGATCGGTCACATGGATATACGCTCCGCCGATGCTGACCCCATGGTACTTGTTGAATGTGGGCCTGAAGAACAGCGGGCGGAAATGGACGCCGGGCAGATGGAGGCTGTTCAGCTTCTCCGTCAGATCATAGGGATGTATGTCCGGAGCGCCGAACACCTCGAAGGGCGTGGTGGTGCCCCTTCCCTCGGATGCGTTTGTCCCTTCGAGGAGGCACATGCCGGGATACACCAATGCGGTGTTCAGGGTCGGCATATTCGGAGACGGCGGCACCCACGGCAGGCCGGTGGCTTCATACGTCATGCTGCGCTTCCAGCCCGTCATCTCCAGCACCCTTACATTGATGTCGAGCTTGAAATAATCAACGGCAAGGCGCGCCAGCTCGCCGGTTGTAAGCCCATGCCGCACCGGCACCGGGAGAATACCTACGAATGACTCGTACCCTTTCTTTAAAACCGGGCCCTCAACGGTCAGTCCGCCCAGGGGATTGGGTCGGTCCAGAACGATGAACTCAATATCCTTCCCGTGAAGCGCCTTCATGAACAGGAACATGGTGTTCACATAGGTGTAATAGCGGGTTCCGATATCCTGGATGTCGAACAAAACACAGCTGACGTCGGCACAATATCGTTCCGTGGGCGACAGGGAATCGTACGTATCCCCGTAGAGGCTTATCACCTCAACCGGGAAATCGGCCCGGGAAAGGACCGGCGCCTGGTCCTGCTCGGCGCCGAAGAGGCCGTGCTCGGGGGTGAAGATTGTACGCACGCGTATGCCCCGCTCACGCAACGCGTCCCAGCCGTACCTGAGATCGCGGGTAACTGATGTATGATTGGCAATGAGCGCAACATCCCTGTTCCTGAGGAAATCAATATGCCTCATCAGTCGATCGAGACCGGTCTCCACCATGAAGAATCCCGCTCTTAATAACATTAATACCATTATACTGAATGGCCGCAATGGAGAAAACCGTGCCCAAGGCCATTTTATTCATCATGGCGAAGCATGTTAAGAAGCCGGCCTGTGCGCGCGCCGGCTTACAATATCGATTGTACACATTTCCTCATGAGCTCTAATCGACGAACTTGAAGGATAATCTCAATTTAACCCGATAGGTGAGCTTACCGTCCTCTACACTTATATCCATATCTTTCACTTCGGCAACCCGTATCTCTTTCAGAGATTTTGATGCGGTTTCAATCGCATTCTTCGCCGCGTCTTCCCATGATTTATCGCTGGTGCCTATTATTTCGATGACCTTATAAACACTGTTCATACTCAACCTCCTTTGATTGATTTCTCCTGGGCCGTATTTCTCATCTGTTTCTTATCACCAGCTTTTTAAATACTTCTCTCTTTACTTTATTTCAAGTACTTTTTTAACCATTGTCAAAAATACGTCATATTTACACAGCTCTTCCCCCCAGCAGGAAATGACTGCCAAGTGCGTAAAATTATTGATGGAGCACTATGGCCTAACCAAATATACAACATCATGCTCGCGGACGCGATCTTTGACTTTAATCCCGATGGACGCGCCCTTATCCGCCGTTTGGATCACGGTGTGCTCGATCTGCATTGAATCAACCCGCTGCTGGAAATCCGTGCTGTGTCCATGGATATGAATCGTATCTCCAACTTTCAACAATCCATCGGTCAATTCAATTGCAGCCACGCTTGGCTTGGTGAAAAACTTTACAACCACACCGATCTTTTGTTCTTCCATAATCGGCCTCCTCTCGATGAGTGTTTATATCCATATAACGTTGTATGATTAAAAGTCAAGAAAATAACACGAGTGCATCCACGCTGCTTATTGATGAATTCTTTATAAAAAGGCATCAAATGAAATAATCTCATGCGCCCATCAGATAGCTACGTGCGGGAAAATATAGTATTGACGGTAACCATTCAATCAGATAATCTTCTGATATATATGAGAAAATTCGTTCCGGCAGATTGGTGATGATCGATTCTCGGTCGGGAAACATCATAGCGCTTCTTTCCGTATGCGTGGTCGTCTTACTCGCGGTGGAATGCACGAGCGGAAGGATACGGAGGCTTCTGGAGAGCAAGAAGCTGGTAGGCATAAACCTCTCCGGATTTGATTTATACAACCTCAATCTCGAACGGATCAATCTGACCCGGGCGCGTCTCATCAGGACCAATTTCTGTTTCTGCAACCTCCGCAGCGCCCAGCTGGTAAACGCCGATCTCAGGGAGGCGGACCTGTGCGCGGCCGACCTGACCCAGGCCGATCTCAGGGGCGCGAACTTCCGGGGCGCCAGTCTCCATAACGCCGTGCTGAAAAAAGCCATACTCGTCGATGCGTATTTCTATGATGCCGACCTGAGCGACGCGGATCTGAGAGAAGCGATCATGGTATCGGGCGTCGACGGTGTCACCGGCAATGATATCCAGAAAAAAATAGATCGCGGGGAAATCGTCCAGTTCGTGCATCTCAGGAATGCAGACTGTGCGGGAACGGCGATCGACGTCAAATGGAAGGACTTTATTCAAAACCAGAGGGTGAAAAATTTCGAAAAGATTATATGGGTGGATTGAGGCGGCTTCTTCAAAAGGGAAACGCATACCCCGTGATGCACAAATCATCCCGCAGGGCGATGATGTCCTCCTGGAGGCTCCTGTTCACGGGCACCCCACGGTCCTTCCTCTCGAGCCAGGCACAGTGCTCCTTTTCGCCCGCCGTGTAGATCCGGTCGTGGCCCGGCATTTTTTTCGATGACCGTATCTCGCGCAGAATCCGGCCCGCTGTTCTTTTAAAATCATTAATGTCGATAAAATGCGAGATATCGATCGCGATGAAGAAATGTCCCAGCCGGTACGGGACCTTTTCCCCGTTATTGAAGCCGGTTAGCATCTTGAGGTAGCCGCCGGCCTGCAGCGCGGCGCAGAGTATTTCAACCACCGTGGCGTAGCCGTAACCCTTGTATCCGCCGCCATCCTCGCCGATGCCGCCCAGCGGCGTGAGGGCTGCGGTCCCGTCAATGAGCTGCCTGAGGGCCTCACCGGCATCGGTGGTCGATCTCCCCTCCTGGTCGACGACCCACCCAAACGGCAGATCCCTGCCCTGACGCGCGTAAACCTCTATCTTACCGCGCTGTGTGATCGAAGTGGCGCAGTCGATTACAAAGGGGAAGTCTTCATCCGTTGGTATGCCGAAGACCAGCGGATTGGTGCCCAGCATGTTCTCAACGCCGAATGTCGGCGCGATACTCGGGCGCGCGTTAGAGCCCGTCATTCCGATCATGTCCGCGTCGGCCGCCATGAGCGCGTAATAGCCCGCGATGCCGTAATGGGACGAATTCCGAACGGCCACCATGCCCATGCCGTATGTGCGTGCCTTCTCCAATGCCATGGCCATGGATTTCCTGCCGATTACATGGCCCATGCCATTGTTGCCGTCCACCACCGCCGTCGTTGCTCCTTCCTTCACTACTTCAATTTTCGTAATAGGTGAAAGAATGCCGTCCTTGATCCGGTCGATATATATCGGTTTCAGTCTGTTTATCCCGTGAGAATCGATGCCCCGCTTATCCGAGGTTATGAGTACGTCGGCGCAGATCCTCGCGTCTTCTTCGGGAACGCCGACGGCCTTGAACACGTCGACCATGAACCGCTCCATGGTGTAAAAATCAATCCATATGACGCTGTCATCCATAGTGATCTCCAATGGCAAGTGTTAAACGCGAGCACAAATATAAATATAAAAGGGCTGTCGCATCATAGCCCTTGTTACCTGTCACCGCAATCGAAGCGAAGCAATCCCTTTTTCGTGATATTAATAGAAGCCATCTCAAAAATGCCTTACTTGCAGATTTTTCTATTGAATCATTATCGAGCAGATTCCTATACAAATTTTAGCATTTATTAATTTTATTATATCTTGTAAATTCAAAAATATATGATTCCCGATTTTAATAATTTATTACAAATTATTAAAGGACTTATTATCATTCAAGATAAAGACTGATTACCTAACCCAATAGTATGGGTCATGAGGGTTTAAAAATTATGAAAAAAAATAATACACTCCAGTTTTTGAAAAAAAACAACAATATATTCTGTGTTTTAAAAAAAATCTTGAATATTTTCCAGCTTATACAAATTTTTGTTTGACCATTTATTATACCCTTGAGCCTTTGTGTTGTAACATGCATTCTCGTAATATTCTGATGGTCTTATGGAGTAATTATGCTGGAGATCATAATACACGGAAGAGGCGGACAGGGCGCGGTTACCACCGCGGAGCTCATCGCGATTGCAGCCATCAACCAGGGTAAATACGCCCAGGCGTTCCCGAGTTTCGGCCCGGAGCGCCGCGGAGCACCGGTTGTGGCATTTTCGCGCATCGACGAAAGGAAAATCAACCTGCGTTCAAAAATCTATGATCCCGATGTGGTGATTGTTCTCGATCCGAGCCTTCTGTCGATTATTGAGCCGTCCAAGGGGTTGAAGGACGGGGGTATAGTGCTTATCAATACAGCCAAAACTCCAGTGGAAATCAAAAAACTTTTCAACCTGAAAGTGAAAGTAGCAACCGTCGACGCAAATCATATCGCCATGTCGGAATTCGGCCGTCCTATTGTGAATACGACCATGCTCGGGGCCCTTTTAAAAGTGACCGGCGTGTTGTCCTTTGATGACATTAAGGGGCCCGTTATCGACCGGTTCGGCTCCAAACTGGGCGCTAAAAACATGAACGCTCTCCAGAAGGCGTTTAACGACGTTACGGTAATGGAGTAATAACGTGACAAAACCAATCGATCAGATAAAATGGAATGAATTATCATGCGGCGCGATTGTGACCGAAAAGGGCAATGCGCGTTCCTATAAAACCGGTTCATGGCGCTCGTCGCGCCCCGTCGTAGACAAGGGACTGTGCATAAAATGCGCCGTATGCTGGATATTCTGCCCCGAAGGCTGTATTTATCAAACTGAAGAGGGGTATTATACGGCGAACCTCGACTATTGCAAGGGATGCGGTATATGTCCGAGAGAATGTCCGGTCGGCTGCATAGCGATGATCGACGAGGAGGAATGATATGACCGCGTTACGGAAGGGGATTGAAGTATCGATTGCGGTTGCGGAGGCGGTCGGGCAGGCAAACGCGGATGTGATTGCCGCGTATCCGATCACACCGCAGACTCATATTGTTGAACACCTTGCGGAAATGGTGGCGAACGGCCACCTCGACGCGGAATTTGTCCCGGTTGAAAGCGAGCATTCCGCGATGAGCGTTTGCTGCGGTTCTGCTGCAGTGGGTGCGCGCACCTTCACCAGCACGAGCTCGCAGGGCCTGGCGCTCATGGCGGAGATATTCTTCATAGCCTCAGCAATGAGGCTGCCGATAGTTATGGCGCTTGCCAACCGCTCGCTCTCCGGCCCGCTATCCATATGGAATGACCACACTGACACCATGATGGTCCGCGACGCAGGATGGATACAGGTGTTCGTCGAGAACGGTCAGGAAGCCTATGACCATGTGTTCTGGTCATTCCGCGTTGCCGAGAACCCGGATGTGCTCTATCCGGTTGCCATCAATCTCGACGGATTCATTCTCACGCACATGATCGAACCCGTTGTAATGGAGGACAACGAAACCATACGAAAGTATCTCCCTGATTTTAAATTGAAAAATGCCCTGCATCTCGACAACCCCGTTTCCATGGGTTGTTTCGCCATGCCGGAAATATACACTGAGGCCCAAATGGCGCGGGAGCACGGGCTCATCAATTCATATTCTCAGATACTGAAGGCATGGGAAGAGTGGCACGCGCTGACGGGGCGGCGCTATCACCCGATTGAAACATACCGCGCCGATGATGCCGAGTACTGCATCGTGACCATGGGCTCATATGGAGAGGCCGCGATGGGGGTCGTTGACACCCTGCGCCAGAAGGGCGAAAAGGTCGGCGTTGTGAAGATACGGCTGTGGCGCCCCTTTCCTTTTGAAGATCTTTTCAAGGCCGTCGATGGCAAAAAATATTTAATTGTATTAGACCGGGCAATATCATTCGGTGGCCCGGGCGGGCCTGTGGCGCTGGAGCTGCGTTCTGCCCTTTATAATCGGAAAAATCCGCCGGCGATTGTCGATTACGTGGTCGGTCTTGCTGGTCGCGACGTTACGCCGGAAAGTTTCATGAAGATATTGATGGAAGGCAAGC
>Ga0154692_135_pt2 | contig 20705 bp, 18 predicted proteins | sample Rifle2008BG13ft_FD_116121 | JGI IMG/M metagenome (GOLD analysis project Ga0154692, IMG submission 116121) | Spirochaetes bacterium RBG_13_51_14
TGCGCTGGTGAAAAAGAATTACCTGATGGCCGAAACGGTCAAAAGCGCATACGAACGAAGCGGCGGTCGTACGAACGTGCCCTGGTGGTTTGCGGCGCAGTGGAGAAGAATAAACAGAAGGTCCGGTCTGGAGATATGACCGGTTCGTATCAGAATTTTATCATAAAAGACATGCAATTACACAAAATATCGCATGGACACAAATTCCTTCATTAAAAACTGGTCAGGGCCTCGTCCACTGATTTGAAAAGCTTAATGACCGAGGTAACTTTCGTCAAATCCAAAACTTTTTTTACTTCCTCATTCGCGGCGGCGAGGCGCAATTGAGACTTAAGACTCTGATTGATATTGAGAAAGATTCCTATTCCGGAGCTTGTTATCATCTTCACATCGGTAAGGTCGACAACCATCTTTTTAATTCCCTTATCGATTATTGTTTCCTGAAGTTTTTCTTTCAGCTCAGGGACATCCAAGGTATGAACTTCTTTCATCACTATTTTAATTATGTAAACGCCGTCTCCTTTATCGTGAACTTCTATCATAGCTGACTCCCACATAGCATTAGTCCTGTTGCATATCTGAATAAAATTGACATTAACACCGCCGCCGCAGGCGACGGGGGCAAAATTCAATTAATATGTTAATTTATCAGCAGGTCTATTAATAATACTATATTCCTGAAAATTAATTCTAAAAGTCAACAAATTTTTACCATGCCCTATTTATCAATGCATAAATTTTTAAATTGCGAAAAATACTGAATTCAATGATCAATATACTCGCGTTGATCCGATGGTATTATGCGCTTGACTAAAATAGCAAGATATGTATATTAGGGAAGCTCAAATGGGAATTATCCGGAAGATTAATGGCAGATGTGTTATGAAAAAATAAGATTTTAAATAGCGCACCCGGTTTACACAAGCGACGAAACTGACGGAATTATGACTTCGAAAATTGTATCAGAGGGAAACTCTTTTCAATCACAGTGGAATAAGCAGTTATGCAAGCTGTGTGGTTGTGAATTTCAATGGATTTAACAGATAATTTAAAAAGACAAAATATTTTCTTAAAAGCCAAATCAACCAATCGGTGGGATTTGATTAATGAAATGGTTGATCTGGCTGCGAAGAACAGAGAAGTTGAACCCTCCGACAGCGATGAAATTAAAAAGAGCCTCATCGATAGAGAAAAATCGATGAGCACCGGTATCGGGAATGGAGTCGCCATCCCGCACTGCACGACCGCGAAGGTTCAAGATATCATCATCGTCATATCAATTATACCGCGGGGCCTCGATTTTGACTCCATAGATAATCAGCCGGTGAAAATCGTCATTCTGCTGCTGGTCCCGAAGAATAAGCTCACGCAGCATATCAAGACGCTTGCAAATATTGCGAAGCTGATGAGCAATGAAAATCTGCGCAACAAATTGTTAGCCATAAAAACTCCGGATGGCATCATCAAAACCATAAAAGATTTCGAAAAGGTGAAGAGATAGGAATGGCATGGAAGAAGAGAGAATAGGCTGCTCGAATAATATTCTCAATGAACAGGAGCATGAGCGATCCCTGCGCCCGGCCGTGTTTGAGGAATTCATCGGCCAGAAAAAAATAACCGAAAACCTTAAAATCTTCATCCAGTCCGCAAAGATGCGGAACGTGCCGCTGGATCATGTCCTGCTGGCCGGACCTCCCGGACTCGGGAAAACGACCCTGGCCCTGATCATAGCCAGGGATCTCGGAGTCAACATCAAAGCCACCTCGGCGCCGATTATTGAAAAAGCCGGGGACCTTGCTTCCATCTTGACCGGCCTGGAGGAGAACGATGTTCTTTTCATTGATGAGATCCACCGGCTTTCCCCCGTCATAGAGGAAATACTGTATCCGGCCCTGGAAGACCGGTCAATCGATATCGTCATCGGCCAGGGTATCGGCGCGCGGAGCATCAAGCTCACCCTTGCGCCCTTCACATTCATCGGGGCGACAACCAGAACGGGACTTCTTACGTCGGCGCTGCGGGACCGGTTCGGAATCAATCTCAGGCTTGATTACTATTCCGTTGATGAATTGAGGGAAATCGCCGTCAGGTCGGCGTCGATTATTCATAGCGATATTGATGATGATGCCGCGATCGAAATCGCAAAACGGTCGAGGCGGACGCCCCGGATCGTAAACCGACTTCTGAAGCGCGTATCGGATTTCGCCACCGTTGAAGGGATTAAAAGAATTGACCTGGCCATAACGAAATTCGCACTGCAGAAGCTGGAAATAGACGACCTCGGTCTTGATGAAATGGACCGTAAATTCATCGCGACGATAATTAATAACTACAGCGGCGGCCCCGTCGGGATCAAGACAATCGCCATCTCCGTTGGAGAGGAAATTGACACCCTGGAGGACTACTATGAACCGTTCCTCGTTCAGGCGGGCTTGTTGCAGCGTACGCCGCGCGGCCGGGTCGCTACTCCTCTTGCCTACCAGCACCTCGGGTTGAAGTATGCAGCCGCGGCTGACGGCTCGATACAGGAAAACCTTTTTAATCTGAATGACGACTGAGCCGACGAACCTGATACCACCCGGCACTGCGGTGTGCGACTGCCGCAAATATTTGCTTAACATAATAAAATCGTATTCCGACATTAATTGAGAGGAACGGCGGTAAACGAGGCGCACCATGAGAAATTATATTGCAATGGTTCTATTACTGCTTGCGCCGGGGATCTTGTTTTCCCAGAATGACGCGCGCAAGGGGACGACGAGTATCAACACGAATATACCGGCCCAGGCCCAGTACAGCAAAAGGATCACGATACGGAATCTGTATTTCAATAAAAGGCTTGATACGGGCGGCAAGGGTGAAATCCTGGAAGTGGAGTTTGTCCTGGATAATCTGACCGATGATCCCATGGACCTGTACATTTTTACCATCGCGACATTTGAAAAAACTGAGAGGACCAAATCAAGCTTAGAGCCGCCCATCCCGCCACGGGAGCGGATAAGGACGTTTGTCACCTATCCGGATGATCTTTCGAATTTCCAGTACCCCGTGTATGACGCTCAGGGTAACGTCAAGAAGGATGCCAACGGGCTTGAGATAGTTAAGCTGGAGAGATTCCCCAAAAATCCCAAGGCCGGCATTGATCCAAAGACCGGAAAGGCGTATCATCTTACGGAAAAGCTGCATATACGCACCACGCATCTCAGCAGATACCGAAAGAATTATTTCTTTTTTAACAATGTGGCGGTGCTCGTTTTCGAGAGCGACGGCAAGCTGGCATACCGGCAGCTTTATGAGATACGGGGCAAAAGAAACAGGTAATACGCGGGTGTTGTAAGATGGTGGACGGGAGCCCTCCGCTCAGCGGAGGGCTCCCGTTTGTTTTAGATGACCCGTACCATGACGATGTCTTTGATCTCCTTCATTTTGCCGATGATCGCATTGTCGACGTCCCCGTCGATATCGATGATATTATACGCATAATCGCCCTTGCTCTTGTTCAGCATGTCTGCGATGTTTATATTATGATCGGCGAGGATCTGGGTGATATGGCCGATAATTGCCGGTATATTTTTATTGGCGACCAGAATGCGTCGCGATCCCGAAGGTATCATGGTGCAATCGGGGAAATTGACAGAATTGACGATGTTCCCCCTTTCGAGAAACTCCCGCAACTGGTCAACCGCCATGTTGGCGCAGTTTTCCTCTGATTCCGGGGTTGATGCGCCCAGATGCGGTATGGGGATCACGCTGTCCATCTGAATGAGATCGTCATCCGGAAAATCGGTCACATAGCAGGAGACCGTGCCATTTTTTATCGCCTCTTTGAGATCGGCGTTGTTCACCAGGCCACCCCGGGCGAAATTGATGATCCGGATGCCTTTATTCATGAGAGCGAACTTGTCCTTGTTCAGTATCCCCTTGGTTTTTTCGTTCAGCGGCGTGTGCAGCGTTAAATAATCTGAATCGGATATGAGATGATCCAGGCTGATCGATCGCTTCACGGACCGGGACAGGCCCCACGCCGCTTCTACCGATATGAAGGGATCAAATCCGGAAACTTCCATGCCCAGGGACAGGGCGTCGTTGGCGACCATAACGCCGATTGCGCCGAGTCCGATCACCCCGAGCTTTTTGCCTTTCATTTCCGGTCCGGCGAAATCCGATTTTCCTTTTTCGATAAGCTGGGGAACTTCATCCCCCTTGCCGGCAAGGCTTTTTGCCCAGGCTATGCCCTGGTATACTTTCCGCGATGCCAGCAGCATCCCCAGAATGACGAGTTCCTTTACAGCATTGGCATTGGCGCCGGGAGTGTTAAAAACGACGATTCCCCGCTCGGAGCATTTTTCGACCGGTATGTTGTTTACGCCGGCGCCCGCCCGGGCGATGACCAGCAGCGATTCCGGCAGCTTCATGGCGTGCATGTCGGCGCTCCTGACCAGAATGGCATCGGGATTCACGATTTCAGTGGCGTGCTCGTATTGGTCGCCGGGAAGACGCTTGAGTCCATCCGAAGAAATTTTATTCAGTTTCTGTATTTTATACATGGCTCCCACCTCATTTATTTTCAGATTCAAATTTTTTCATGAAACCCACGAGCTTTTTTACACCCTCAACGGGCATAGCGTTATAAATGCTCGCGCGCATGCCGCCCACCGAACGGTGCCCTTCAAGCTGAACCAGGCCGACTCCCTTAGTATCTTTGATGAATTTTGCCTCCAGGTCCTTGGTCGTTGCGGTGAAGGGAACATTCATGAGCGAGCGGTCCTCCCGGGCGATGGGGCTTTTGAACAGGGAGGAATTGTCGATGCAATCGTACAGGAGCTTCGCCTTTTCCTCGTTGATTTTCTGCATTGCCGGTACGCCGCCGAGTTCCTTCATCCATTCGAAGACCAGCATCGCCACGTAGATACCGTAGGTGGGCGGCGTGTTGTAGAGGGATTTGTTCTCCGCATGAATGGCGTAGTTGAACATGACCGGCGTGATCTCCATGGCGCGGCCCACCAGGTCTTCCCGGACAATGACGATGGTGAGGCCGGCGGGACCGATATTCTTCTGGGCGCCTGCAAATATGACGCCGAACTTCGTGACATCCATAACCTCCGATAGGATATTGGACGACATGTCCGCCACCAGGGGCACCCTACCCGTATCCGGGAACGAGGTGTACCGCGTGCCTTCGATGGTGTTATTGGAGCAGATGTAAAAATACGCTGCGTCTGCCGAGAACGCGCTCCTGTCCAGCTTCGGAATATAGGAGAAGTTTTTGTCTTCCGATGAAGCGATGAGATTCACGGTGCCGTACCGCTTGATTTCTTCCATGGCTTTCCTGGTCCACGTGCCGGTGTGAACCAGGTCAACCTTTGTGCTGTTCGAGAATAGATTGAGCGGCACCATTGAAAACTGGCTGGATGCTCCGCCCTGTAGAAACAGCACCTTGTAGTTCGCCGGAATGTTCATCAGTTCGCGGAGCAGCACATCCGCCTGCCGGATGATTTCGTCAAAGGCCTTGGAGCGGTGGCTCATTTCCATGACCGACATTCCGGCGTCCTTATATTCAACAAGTTCGCGTGCCGCCTGCTTGAGAACCGGTTCGGGAAGTACGGCTGGTCCTGCTGAAAAATTGTATACTCGTGCCATAGGTAACTCCTTTTTGTCCTGGTATTGTGGCAAGCGGCTGACAGGGCCGCTTTCATAAATCCATATATCTGGATTGTGCTCTCCATATGAATCGCGCTACCGATCATGTAATGTAAACAGTGCTGATACGTATCTGAATTCAGTGATTATATCGATGTTTCTGATATAGACGGATTCAGACGGAGAACTCAACATGACCGGCGAAAAATTGATTATGCCCTTGATCCCTCCTTCTATCAGCCGTTCGGTTATCTTGTCGATGTTCCGGTCCGGCTCGGTCACCACCGCCAGTTCAATCCGTTTGCTTTTTATCACTGACGGAATTTCGTACGTCGGATATACCGGAATGGACGTCTTCATGATTTCCAGCTTGTTGATATTTGAATCGAACCCGGCGACAATGGTGAAACAGGGGAACTGCTTCATCTGGTAATTGATGATAACTGACCCGAGGCTCCCCAGACCGACAATGCAGGCGTTTCGCTCTGTTTCAAAGCCCAGCGTGAATTCAATGCTGGATTTCAGCTTTGCTATATCATATCCGGCGCCGCTGGTTCCGGCTTCATCAAGATAACCTATATCTTTCCGTATGTTATGAGAACCGACCCCCAGTCGTTTTCCTATGTCATGTGAAGAAATGGACGTTTCACCCTTATCATGCATTTCTTCGAGGAGATTATAGATTTTACATAATCGTGCCAATGCCGGTAGCGGGATATGGCCTTTCTGTTTATTCTTTTTTCTCATGGCGGTAACTGTGAAAAATTTCACAGATATTGTCAAATTAATTTTTTGAATTTGTGAAATATTTCTCAAATTCTGGTTGAAATAAAGTAGCCATGAAAATACTTTGCTTTTAATGTAACTATTCAGCAAATGTTATAATTTGAACATACAATAAGATAATGTAAACATACTTCCCCCCGCCGCCTTCGGCGGCGGAGGGAAGTATTTATCAATATTGTTATAATGTCATATTTTACTAAACGTGCTGAATAGTTACCTTATTAATTAACTATATTTGACAATTATATCTGATTTTATTTAAGAATAATCGTATTCATGGTAAATATATGGCGAAGATAAGTGAATTCAGAGGTTTACGGCCAAAAAGAGAATTTGTGTCCAAGGTCGCGGTTTTACCCTATGATGTGGTAAGTACTGAAGAGGCCAGAAATATAGCCCGGAATAATACAATCTGTTTTTTTCATGTATCCAAGCCGGAGATAGATTTTCCAGGCGATACCGATGCAGGGGAACAGAGCGTGTTCCAGCATGGGAAAAATTACCTTGCCGGCATGATCAGAGACGGCATTCTGTTCCAGGATGACGATCCCTGCCTCTACCTGTATACGCAGATTATGAAAGGCCGCGAGCAGACGGGAATCATCGCCTGCGTCGACATTGATGATTATCTGAACGGGACGATCAAAAAGCATGAACAGACCCGCGAAGAAAAGGAAACAGAGCGAACCCTCCATATGGATGTCATTAATGCCAATACCGGCCAGGTTTTTCTGTTCTATCGTGACGACGGGTCCAAGCAGCGTCTTTTCCAGAAGGCAATGGCAATCGCTCCTGAATACGATTTTACGAGCGAAGATGGGGTCCGTCAGATTGTAAGGGTTGTCAGCGACAATACTATGATAGCTTCGCTGAAAGCGGCTTTTAGGGACGATATACTCTATATCGCGGACGGCCATCACCGAGCAGCCGCCGCGGTCAGAGTGGGAGTTCAGCGGCGTCAACTGAATCCCGGCTATACCGGGAACGAGGAATTCAACCGGTTCATGGCGGTGATTTTTCCGAACAGCCAGCTTAAAATACTCGCCTATAACAGAATCGTGCGCGATCTGAACGGAATGTCCACGGCAAAATTCTTGAACAGCATTTCTGGGGACGTAGCGGTGGCTGTGACGGACCGGCCGGCGCCGGAGTCCGTTCACGAGATAGGCATGTATTGTGACGGCACCTGGTATCTCCTCCGCCCGAAGTTCGATCCGGGCGATGATCCGATCGCCAGTCTCGATGTGAGCATTCTTCAGAAGTGGATTCTCGGTCCGATTCTCGGGATTACCAATCCCCGGACTGATACGCGGATCGATTTCATCGGAGGCACCAACAGCGTCATTGAAATACAGAAACGGGTTGACCGGGGCTCTCACCGGGTCGCCTTCTCCCTGTTTCCGACATCGATTGAAGAGTTGATGCGCGTTTCTGATACTGACGGAATTATGCCGCCCAAATCAACCTGGTTTGAGCCAAAGCTGAGGAGCGGCATTCTGATTCATCTTTTATAGATGTTATTTGTTTTTAGGACATGAAACCACGGTTCCTTTGTCTACCACCTTGTGTTCGAGCTCGTTTCCATATTTGCAGAGAACGCAATCGGCCCTCGAATCGATAAAATACGAACATTTTATGCATTCTTCCAATTTCATATTTTTCTGCATGTTTTGTTAAACTCCCTGACCGGATAAAGCACAATATCGGGTTCATTATTTTCCGCTTGTTGAATGATAAACAGGGCAACAGGTTAGTAAAGAATTTTTTAGAGATCCGCTGATTTTATGATAGAATGCATCATGACGCGGCGATATACTTTTTGGTATCTTTATCCGGAAGCTTTTGTATGTATGCGGATATGATATCTATCATATGATGGTCTGTTTCAGTCATACGTGTCTCTGCCTTTTCATTTACAGTACCGGCTGAAGTATGAGGACCCGATTTAAAATAAGATGTCCCCGGGGGCCGGTGGGGATCACCGGGATGAAACAGTGCTGCCTGTTTAAAATCCATGGCGTATTCCGGTCTCATGTAATTATTTTTGATACACCGATCATTTCAGATTATTGTTTTTTGATGCTATCTTTATGTATTTTTGTCTTTAATTAAAAAATTGAGTCGGAGCAGATGGGATGTTATATATATGGATTTTTTGTCTATATAAATTAATTGACAATTGACAGGAGAGGAATCCTCATCAAAATGATTTAACAAACAAACTATTGCCACAGGATGCAATATTATATAGATTAATACAATACCCGGTTATTCAATGAAAATAGTAGCGGCTCATACAATCTCGAAAATCATGCTGGCAGGAATGTGTGCAATGACCATACCGGCTCTTATACTGAACAGCGGGCGGGCGCAGCTCTATGATGAGGCGTATAATAATTACAATTTCAATGCTGAATCAATCAATATCAAGAGCATCAATGGCAAATTGTACGCATACATTGTGCTGCTCTTTAATGAAAATCCGCATTTCGTGAACATGATTCAAAAGGACAGCATACCGTTGAAAATCATGGGCGATGAGGGTTTTCACATTAAAGAATATAAAAGCTATCTGTACACCATCCGGGACAAAAAGCTCAAAAGTCTGGCGAATCTGCTGTTATCGGTTTATCTTGAACCGAGGAAATATGATGCGAAATCGCTGCGGAATCTGGAGGATATTCTGACCGGCAGGAATATTATATTAAAATTTTCAAAAGATTTATCCGAGAAAGTTTCGCTCGATTATTGCATTTTCGGCAAGAAGCAACAGGTTGATATCAAGCATCCGTTTTTCGAAATAAAAGAAAATATCTACAATATTCAGCCGTTCATCTATTATGATGAGTTTTCCACCAGCAATTCGACGTTTTATTTTGACATGATTTACATCAACCCGATAGAAGTGGATAATGATTATTATATCGCAAGAAAAATACTCAACGGTGAAAATGTCAGCTCAATGTTCTTCGTCGGCTCCCAGATAACGGACGATATAAAATACTGCCTCTCGCGGGCGTTCCGCGACAGAAAGAACATCAAGAATGAGATATGGAAGATGTTCATCATCCACGAGCTCACCCACAAGGTCCTCAACAACCGGTACAACAATTTTGATCAGGTGGATGGAGAAGAGCTGTCGCTCGGCAGCACGATGTATTATAATCCGCTGCTCGGGCTATCGGTATTATACAGCTATCTGAACTATAATGCCATAAATCCGCACCGGGTGGCGGCCATGAATTATGTGCGGTTTATATCAAAAATGACCGGCAAGCAGGATATGATGGAAAACCCCGGACTGATTAAATATTTGCCCCTGGGAGAACTGCAAAACCTGGCGAAAAAGCACTTTGCCGCGAATATCAGGAATATTAGATAGTCACAGGCTCAGACGCGTCGGCCGCTTTATCTTCATGTCGTGATAAGTCAGCTTCGAATCGCCGGTATAGGCGTTGATGACAATATCATTCATTATCTGCTGATTTTCTTTTGAGTATAAGCAGGATTCGATTTTTTCCCAAAATTCCACGGTTTTTTCGCAGGCGCTGGTCAGAAGGTTAGTCACTGATTCATAATGCAGTCCCGGCTTCCCGGCCGGGTTTTCCCACCGCTCGCGGTGCAGGTTGAGAATATCCTTATTGAATTTTTTATTCATCGGATAGCGGATGATAAAATCTGAATAGAGTATGTTGTTTCTTCGCAGGCTGCTGAAAAAGCCCGCAAGGCGCCTGCTGTTGTTCCTCTTGATCCAGTACGCAAGCTTGATGAAATACGGGATGACATCGAGATAGCTTACAGCTGCCAAATGCTCCATATCGGTATTTTTAAGCTTCACGAGTATTATCTTCCGGAACATGTCAGGATACGCCTCCCGTATCGAATCCAGTATTAATGAACGTATCGAAACATCCAGCCGGCTGAGCAGGTGCGTCTTTTTCAGCGGGAGCATTTCATTGATATTGAAATTGAAATTCGTCGATCGTTCCTCGTGGTATTGAAAGTAATTGTCAATGTAATACTGAAAGATAAGATTTTGTTCTCGGAAGTGATATATTTCCTTTTTCGTGTAGGCGTTCGGGAATCCTGAATAGTAAAACACAAAGGGATGGAAAAACGAGTCAGCGATGATATGGGAAATCAAACCGTACAGATAGGCCCGCTGCATTGCCGCCCATTCGGTGTTTTTATCCTGATAGGAATATATTTTTTTTATCATCGATTGAAGCAGTTTATCAATGCCGCCGTTATGAAGAAAGAATGATATCTCGCTGCCGCAGTAATTGTGTCTGTTCCGCGCCGGAACATAATCGAAAATATTGGGACCGATGGCCCCGAACAGACCGGCGGTGAGATGCGCCGGGGTCTGAAAAAGGGCGCTGACGGATCTGAGGAGATAGGTCTTTTTATCTTTCTTTGAAAGGTAAAGAATCGATTCTTTAAGAATCCTGCTATGTGTTACGATACCCGGCATGTCGGTGTAACCCAGCGTACCATGAAATATAACGGTTGCGACCTTTAATTCGCTATCTTTTTCTTCAGCTCGTCAATTTCGGTACGCCATTTCTTTGAGTAATACACGCCCCAGATTTCCGGAACGGAGAGCCGGTATGCCATGTCAAGATTTTGCAGCGCGCTATCCTTATTGTCATCTTCAGTCAGGGCTTGAGCGTAGAACATGAAATTCTGAGGATGAGAAGGATATTTTTTCACTGCCCGCTCGAAAAACTCCAGCGCCTTGTCAAGGTCTCCGATGCCGCTGGGCCAGGCCGGCGCTTTGAGATAGAGCATGCCGAGCACCCGCAGGGGACCTCCTGAATCGAGGTGCTCGACTTTCTGAGCAATTTTGAGAGCCCCTTCGATTTCCGGGAGCCTGTTGATGGCAAAGAGGCCTTTCGTGCGCGTAATGAGTCCCTGATTTAACGCGAAGTAATAGCATATTTCGGGATTGGCATCAGTTATGCCGATGGAACGCGCCGCTTTTACACCGATATCGGCGCTTTTTTTCATTTTATCCTCATCGGTGTCGATGGCATCGGCGACAAAAAAAGCGACCCGCGAGAGCACCTGGGCGACCTCCTTGTCTTTTTTATCCAGCATATTGGCCTGGATCGCCAGCCGCAGTGCGTATACCTTTTGTCCGAACGGCGCCGATCTCATGCACAGCTCGTCGGCTATTTCAGCGAGCGCGACGGAATTATTGTATATCGGGAGCGATCTGATATCCGCGGTGAACCATTCCGGTTGTATCTGATCGTCGGATTTGACAGGTGTTTTCACCTTGACCAGTTCCTGATGAATTGCACACCCGGTTAGGAGTATTATGAAAAGAAAACTACCGAGCGCTTTCATATTTGGTAATTTCATTGCTGAGGGTCTCCTCGTCTATTGTATCGAATCCATCGATTGCAAACGTTTTACATACTTCTTTCGTATCCGGCTGACCGCACATCCTGGTGACGGCGTTCACGACCTTGCTCTTTACTGCTCTATTCGCCGTGGTGTCTATCATCATCAGTCCAAGCGCGGGCATTTTGGGAGATTCATGGATGACCTGTATCTTGGCGAAAAGGTCCAGATTTTTCAGGCTGTAGTATTCACGGTAATTCACCAGCACGGCATCGTAGCCTCCGGCTGCGAGCTTCCGAATGGCGGACAAAGGCCGGTTTGAAGGCTTTAACTGAAAATAGTTTGATATATCAATTTTGTTGTCGAATATCATGGTGTTGATGAATTTTTTATCCTCGTAGAGGACATTGCCGGCGAGGATTTTTCCTTTTAGCTGCTTCAGGGAAGTATGGGCTCCTTTTTTGACGATACAATAATACTGTTCACGGTCATTACCCTGCTGCTGTACAACCGCCAGAGGCGACAGGTTCATCGACTTCCGGTTGGCCAGATAGAAGCCGATGGATGCCATGATATAGGAGTTCTTGTTTTGCTGGATATAGATTTTTGCATCAGCAATGTTGTTGAAATATTTTCCCTGTATTGAATCTTTTTTCATTCCGGAGAGCTTTGAAAGCGAACCCATGAACTGCCTGATGATGGTTTCCCCTTCAGCACCGGTGTCAGGGCCCCCCAAAAATATAATGACAAAACTGATTTTATCGGCGCCATATACGGCTGGAGTTGCGGGTGACAAAAGATAACCGCATACCGCTATGATAGATATCGTTACAATTTTTTTTATTTTCATGGAAGCGATCTCCTTGTAGGGAATAAATAGTTATTAAAATATTTTCAAAGTATGCTCACTGGAGGAAAAAAAGAAGCAATTTTCATGTATTATATATAGTTCTTGTCTCACATTTAAATACAGATTAACGATGATCAAAGTTACGCAGATGTTCTTTTTGAAAAATTTATTTATAATGGGAACACTTTCATCATGAAATAGATGTATGTCAACGAATTTTTCAAGGTAAAAAATCTATCAATTGCGCCATATCTGCCCGAAGTTTCAATAACTATTCGACTAGGCGATACTTTTATTCCCCTCCTATCGAGGGAAGGGGATGTTGTATCCTAACTAACTTATTAGACAGCCCTGAGTTCTTAATTCAATTTTCGCCTAATTCGAGTAATTATTATCCTTAAAATTTAGACAGGATCTGCCTCGTGTTGGCTTAACATTATTAATGGTTTTATTGAAAAAGTCAACACCCGTTAATATTCCATTTTTTAAAAAAATGCTTGCAACGAAAGTGCAATATTTTAATAAATATAAAAATTTTTTAATATACATATTATAAAAATTATATTATTATGTTCAGAGATGTATAAAATAGACTTGTTGCTAAACTCAATAATCAGCGATTGTTGCCATCGCCGCCCGGGGCGGCGGTGGCAACAATGAATAATTATGATTAGTGATGCAACAAATCTAATATTGATTCTTAAAATAGGTTTCGTTTATATTTCACCCCCGCTGACGTACACGGGGGTGAAATATGAATAATGAATTGTGATATGGCAGCGGCGTAATTGAAGCAAAAATATTTATTTAATAATCGGGATTGATATGCAGAAAAAAATATTGGATTTTATTTTTAGACTGTCATTGAAGCGCGGAAAGTTTTTGTTGATAACAATGACGCTGATAACTATTGCGCTCGGGGCGTTTATCCCGCGTCTTATTATATCATCATCACAGCAGGACCTCATACCCAAGGACGATCCCGAGCAGGCCAAATATATTAAGTTCAATAAGGAATTCGGCGCGTCAGACAACCTCATTATTGTGCTTGAAGGCGACAGCGACGTTCTTAAAAAATACGCTGATAATTTTGGGGCGGAAATAGAAAAAGAAAAAAAATGGGTCAAGTCCATATTTTACAAAATTGACGCGAGCGTGCTCATCAAGCGGGCACCGCTCTATGTTTCCGTGAAGGATTTAAACAAGAGTCTGGAGCTATTGAAGCAACAGAAGGGATGGATCGGCAAGATTCAGAATATTAACAGCCTGTATGCCCTAATACAGGAGATAACCAAAAGTTTTCAGGAGCCCAATACCGACGTATCCATTGAGTCAGCCACGTCGATTATATCCTTTCTGAATGCCCTGTTCGGGGAGTGGAACGACTGGATTTCAAATCCCCAACAGATAAAATTAAAACTGGCGGAAAAACTTTCAATGGCGGGCTTCACACAACTGGCCATGCTTCAGAGCCAGGGTTACCTCTTTTCACGTGACTTCAAAATGATGTTTATTTTCGTGCAGCCGCGCTCGTACAGCGATGAGATAACCTACCTGCGCCCCTTTATTGCCGACATCCACAAGGCATGCGACCGGGTGTTTTTCGCTCACCCTGAATTAAAGAAAAAGATCAAAGTTGCTTTCACCGGAATGCCGGCCCATGTCCACACTGAGACCGAGATTATCTATACCGACGTTGGCGGTGCCGGCATCGCATCCGTAATCTTCGTCTCGCTGGTTCTTTTGATCGGATTCCGTTCGTTGAAGAAAATGATCATCGGCGTTATCCCGACGGTTGCGGGCCTGGTTATCTCGCTGGGCCTGATCACCATTATCATCGGGAGGCTCAATCTCATCAGCTCGTCATTCCTGGCTGTGCTGTTCGGAATCGGCATTGACTTCAGCATATATCTGCTCCAGCGCACGGAAGAGGAGCTGGGCAACGGACTGTCGATGAACGATGCCATATATAAGTCAGTGGTTCTCACCAGCCGCTCCATCATATCAGGCGGCCTCACGACAAGCCTCGCGTTTTTTGCCCTGACCCTATCGAAGTTTCAGGGATATTCAGAGCTGGGAATGGCTGCAGGGATCGGCCTCATCGTTGTCATGATCACGACCTTTGCCATGATGCCGTCCCTGCTCATGCTGATTCCGGTTGAGCCGCGAGATTACCATCTCAAAGAGACAATTTACGAAACGGCAAAGCTTGAAAAGAAAAAATTTCACCTGGTCATCCTCGGCGTCAGCGCGGTAGTAACCGCGTTCAGCATCTTTGCCGCCACGCGCATGAAGATGGATTACAATGTGCTCAAGCTCTTGCCGCGGAATACGGAGTCAACCGTCTACCAGAATAAGATGGAAGAAAACAGCGATTATAAGATGTCCTTTGCGATGATCACCGACAAAAATCTCAATCATCTGAAAGAGATCACGGACAAGGTGAAAAAGCTGACGACAGTGAGCAAGGTCGATTCCCTGGCGGAGCTGATACCGCCCGAGCAGGAAGAAAAGATCAGAATCATCAAAAAAATAAAGCCGCTGCTCGGTAATTTTCGAGTTGTGCTCACAGATAATCATCATTCCGATACCGACTATGTAAAGGTGCTCGGGCAGATACATTCATACCTCGAGGAGGCCCAGGAGAAGGCCTTTGCGGGCGGCCAGTCGAGGTTGGTGAAAGAGATCGACGTCCTCATGAATAATATTAATGCGATTAAAGAAAAATTATCGATGGATAAAAACGGAATCGCGCTCTCGCGCACTAAAAGATTCGAGAGGGAGCTTTTTATTAATTTTGAAAAAGCGACGCAAATAGTCCGCGAGAGCTTTAATCCGGCCATAATCACCGAGGCGACCTTCCCGAAGGAGATCATCGGCCGGTTCAAGAGTCCGCAGGGGACGTACGTGGCAATGGTCTCTCCGAAAGGGTCCATATGGGATATTGATTTTCTTGACCGGTTCGTCAATGAACTGAAAAAAGTAGCGCCAAGCGTAACTGGATTTCCCGTGACGCACCGCGTCTATGTGCGGCAGGCCGCCAGCGCCGTGTTTGGTGCGATGATATTCTCATTTCTAATCATCTTGCTGCTTCTGATCATCGATTTTTGGAAGATGAAGATGGCGGGTGTACTGCTGTCTCTGATGCCGCTGTTCATCGGTATGTTATGGCTCCAGATGGTGCTGTATCTGTTCAAGATTGAGTATAACGTGGCCAATATAGCCGGCCTGCCGCTGCTCCTCGGCCTCGGCATCGTGTACGGCCTCAGGATGGTACACCGCTGGAAAGAGGACATGACCATTACCGCGTTTGCTGCCACTAAAACAACAGGGAGGGGCCTGGCCTTTGCCGCCTTTGCAATCATGGTGGGTCTTTTCAGCATTGTCCCTGCCCGACATAAAGCGGTATCGGCGTTCGGTATTATTCTTCTCATCGGCATCATATCGTGCATGTTCACGGCGCTTGTCATTTTACCTGCGGTGATTGACGTGATCTATACGATGAAAAAGAGGGAGACAGGGACTGTCTTGGACGATACGGTGCGGGTAACCGGTGCAGGATCGATAAAAAAGCAGATTTCAAGGCAAGCGTCGAGATCACAATCGAAACAGACGATGTCGAAAAAAAAGAAGAAAAAAACGGCTAAAAAGTCTCATACGAAGCGTTCCTGACAATTAAACGCCTCCATTTTGCTCACATAGTGACACAGCAATGTTTTTGACTGTGGACCTTAACTAAAATCATACTGGTGGTCTGCTCCATCCCCGGGCCGGTTACAAGCGCGTCCCAGGGACAGCGGAAGTACTGAGAATGATGAACCGCTACGTTTTTTTATCATTGCCTTGACGAATTTATATAAATGCGATATACCTGCATAGTGGAAAGGGAAAGCTCAAATACTTCATTCGGTTGCCGGCATGAATAAAAATCAGACATTTATGCGGAAAACAAAAATAATATGCACCCTCGGACCGGCAACCGATTCAGAAGCCGTGCTGCGGCAGCTGTTTGGCAACGGCATGAACGTGGCTCGGTTAAATTTTTCACACGGGACGCTTGAGGATCACCGCACACGGACGGAACAATTCAAGAAAATCCGCGACGAGACCGGAATTCCGGCTGGGCTTCTCCTTGACACGCGGGGGCCGGAAATCAGGATAAAACAGTTCGCAAACAAGGAAGTTGACCTTGCGCCGGGCGCGTCATTCATCCTGACCGTCGATGATGTCCCCGGCACGGAGGCCGTTGTAACGGTGACGTATGAAGGCTTCCCCCGCATCGTGGAAAGGGGCGACACCCTTCTTCTGGATGACGGCCTCATAGCCATGCGGGTCACCGGAACGACTTCGAACGAAGTGATCTGCCAGGTTATCAACGGCGGAATCCTCGGCAGCAACAAGAAGATCAACATACCAGGCAGGGCCAACAATCTTCCCTTTATAAGCGATAAAGACCGCGCTGATATTGCATTTGGCGTTGAAAATGATTTTGACTTTATCGCCGCGTCCTTTGTGAGAAATTCAAATGACATAAAGGATCTCAGGGAGGAGCTGAGAAAGCATGACGGCGAAGGCATTAAAATAATATCGAAGATTGAAATCAGGGAGGGGGTTCAGAACATAGACGAGATCATCAACGTGAGCGACGGTATCATGATAGCCCGCGGCGACATGGGGGTGGAGATACCGTTCGAGGAGCTGCCGTCAATACAGAAGAATATCATTAAGAAGTGTTATGGCGTCGGGAAAACGGTCATTACGGCGACGCAGATGCTCGATTCGATGATTCGGAACCCCCGGCCCACGCGCGCCGAGATAACCGACGTGGCCAATGCGATCTATGACGGGACCAGCGCGATTATGCTCTCCGGAGAGACTTCAGTCGGGAAGTACCCGGTGGAATCGCTGTTAACCATGTCGAAAATCGCGGTTGAGACTGAGCGGAACATAGATTATATACATCGATTCAACGAGGTTCACCTAGCAGTCTCGAGGAACGTGACCAACGCAGTCAGCCGCGCCGCCTGCGAGACGGCGCACACCCTGGGCGCTTCTGCGATCGTAAGCGTCACCAAGTCCGGTCACACGGCGAATATGGTTTCCAAATACCGGCCTTCCTGTCCGATTCTGGCGACCACGGCTTCAAAAAAAGTCTTCAATATGCTTTCGCTGTCGTGGGGCGTGTTCCCGGTCATGGCGGAGAAAAAAAACTCGACCGATGATATATTTCTTCAGGCGGTGATGAAGGCGTCGGAATCAGGGCTGGTAAAAAACGGCGACCTTATCGTCATTACGGGGGGTGCGATCGCCGATGTGAGCGGCACGACAAATATGCTCAAGGTGCACGTGGTGGGTGATATACTCCTTGACGGGCAGGGTCTATAGCGGCCTTAGAGAGGAAGCATAATATCGTTAAGCGTTCAGAGAAAAAATGAGATTTATACGAAAAGCAATCACCATACTATCGATAATCCCGGTAATTCTGTGCATCAGTACCACGCGTTCTCTGGGCACTCCTACGGAAAAAGTCGTTGTGGCCTCATTTTCCACCTCTATCGCCGATCAGGAGGATGCCGTAAAGAGGAATATTCTGATCGCGAGCAGGAAGATCAACGGTTCCGTGATCGCCGCACATGACAATTTTTCCTTCAACGACACCGTTGGTGAAGGGTCAGCTGAAAACGGGTATGCTCCCGGAAGAGTTCTGTATCGCGATCGTGTCGCTATGGAGCCGGGCGGCGGGCTTTGCCAGGCATCGTCCACGCTCTTCAACGCGTTTCTCATGGCCGGGTGTCTTATCATTGAACGACACCGCCATTTTCAGCCGGTTTCATATGTACCGCTGGGCCTTGACGCGACCATCAAATATGGGAAAAAAGATCTGAGGATCAAAAATCCGTATTCATACAATCTGATGGTAGAATCTCGGATGAGCGATTCGAGCCTGATGATCGTAATAACAGCGGATCAGAAACCGCCGTACCGATATGAGATTTATACCGAGGAAGAGGAAGTCCCGGTCCCTGTCGCTGAAGATGCGGACCGTATACGGCAGGGAATCTCGGTGCTTGTTTATCGAAGGCGCTATCAGGGGGAGAAGCTGATAGACAGCATGCTCCTGCACCGGGACTATTATCCCCCGGTATACCTCCGATGATCCTGGTGCCGGACGTATGATAAAGACAGACCGCTATGGAAGTATATGGATTGCGGCAATTGCCGTCCTAGCAGTACTATGCACATCGCGTCCGGTACCAGCCATGGAAGACCCCCTGCTCGAGCAATGGAGCGAATTCATGAGAAGTCCTGAATCGAAAAAACTTGTCCGCTGGCTGCGGTGCAAGGCTTATTCCCGGCTTTCCGGGAGACCGTGCAATGAACGGATGGAGATCGCCACGCCACCCTATTTCGGAAGGCTTGGCATTTTCGTCACGCTGAGGAAGGGTGCGAAGGTGCGGGGCTGTTACGGCGCTTTTTCGCACGCGATAACTGATATCGAGTCCCTGCTGTCCGATTATCTCGACGGCGCGCTTACCAGGGATCCGCGGTATGATCCTCTCGACATATCAGAATTCGCCGCCACCGATATTATCGTAACGGTCACCGCGCCGCCGTACGCCGTGGCCGATTTTTCATCTATTGACACCCGCCGCTACGGAATCATGCTGGTATGCGGGGGAGGGGAAACCAGAATTTTTGTACCGGCGGAAATCAAAGCCATATCGTATGTTGAGCGATACGCAACCGGCGGATCATGCCAGGCTTCGGTGTTCAGGGCGGTGACGATACGATAAATCATTATTGATTTTTCCGACTCCACTGACAGGGAGGAACGTATGTTCAGGATAATAACGACGAGCGCGATACTCCTTTCGCTGGGATGTTGTTTCATGAGCTGTGATACCGCAGAGGTCAAGCGCCTCCAGGACGGGAGAAGCACATACTACGCCGACGGCAAAAAGCTGTCAGGAAAATCGGTCGTTGAAGGATACGTCGTTGACGCCACGACCAAAAAGGGGATTAAAAACGCCCGGGTGGAAATGAAAAACGCCAACATGGGCGTCGGATATTATGAGCGAGAAACGGAATGGAACGGCTATTTCAAGATCGATGATTTTATTCCCTACGTGAAGTATATTGTTGAGGCAAGCGCTCAGGGATATGTTAACCACGCGTCCACCGGCACCATCGCTGTCGGGACCAATACAATCGAGCTGAAACCGGAAGCGGTCCTCACCGGCGTCGTTAAAAACACGAAGGGGGAACCACTGCGCGGCGTGGAGATAAAACTTTCTTCGTATGCGGAATATGATGAAGAAAGCGGTGAAGGCGGGGAAAACGGAATCGGGAAGCCGCTCATAGCGGCGTCAGATAGCGCCGGCTCATACCGCTTCGACAAGCTTCCCGCCGGTTCGTACCTGGCCACCTTCATATGCCCGGGATTCATTACGGAAACGGCTCAGCTTCAGCATATTAACGAAGGAGAGACATTCACGCTGCCGATGGTGATGATACGGCCGGCCGCACTATCGGGGACCGTGACCATCGAGGGGCTCAATGTTCCCGCCATCAATATCGACGTATCGATAATGGCAGCCGTCACCTATTCAGCGACCACCTTCCAGGACGGCAGTTACCGGCTGGAGGATGTCAAACCGGGAAATTATAAAATCAAGATCGCCCATCAGGGATTCTATGATCTTGAACCCCATGTCGTTAAAATAAATGAAGGCGATAAAAAGGAAAACATTAATTTTATCGTGAGACCGAAAGAGCCGAAGATTCAGGTCTATTCATACCGTTACACCTTCGCCCCCGGCGACACCATTGAGTTTAACCTCAGGTCCTTTCGTCTCGAGAACGTAACGGTGACCGTCTATAAGGTCCCAATTGAAATATTGACCAGGGGCGGCGTTGATCCTGACAAATTCGATCCCGGCGCGTCGGGGTTCAAGGCCGTTTCTTCGTGGGATGAACCGATTCGGGATTTCGAACCCTATGAGTGGCGGTACCAGTCGCTGCAGTTGAAGGCCTCACTTCCCACCGGCGGGTACTGCGTCGAGGTGAGGGGCGCCGGCCG
>Ga0154692_161_pt2 | contig 20666 bp, 24 predicted proteins | sample Rifle2008BG13ft_FD_116121 | JGI IMG/M metagenome (GOLD analysis project Ga0154692, IMG submission 116121) | Spirochaetes bacterium RBG_13_51_14
TATTGCGGGAAGATTTCAATGAAAAGAGCGACGTGGATGTTCTGGTCAAGTTCAAGGAGGGGCATGTTCCTGGGTTTTTCAAGCTCATGGAAATGGAGGAGGAATTATCCGTAATCCTGGGGGGTCGAAAAGCGGATATCAGGACATCCGAGGATTAGAGCCGGTATTTCCGGAAAGAAGTTTTAGAAAGCGTGTTGGTACAGTACGATGCGGGATGACCTTGTATACATCAGGCATGCCCTTGACGCAGCGGAGAAGATATATGCATTCGCAAAGTGAAAAACACGGTAAGCTCTCGATACTGATGAAATGCTCGCCCTTGCATTGGTGCGGCTTCTGGAAATAATCGGCGAGGCCGCAAATTGCATATCTCCTGCGTTCAGTGCCAGGAACCAGGATATTCCCTGGAAGAAAATGATTGGCATGCGCAATAGGCTGATCCATGGATATTTTGATATAAATTATGATGTCGTTTGGGATACAGCCATCAATGATATACCCGACCTAAAAAACCTCCTTGAAAAATCGTTGCCCGATTCCAAAGGTTGATCTAATGACTTAAAGACCATAATTCATGTATGCGAAAACAAACTTAACATCCTCCACTGTCGACGCGGTCGGCAATATGAGCTTCCAGAGCGACGCGGAGAAAGGCATCGTAATCCTTCCAGGTTTGACTCCTGCCAGGCGCGCATAACGTAAACTTCGCGTGATCCCCTGAAAAGGCCCCCTGCATTAAAAGACATATTGGGGTAAAATGAATTGACGTATATGACGTCACTGGTGTAATATTTTACAGCATGTATATATGAATATATGTAAATACCAATGAAAACGATAGATGAAATTGAAAGAACTTTAAGGGAGCATAAAATTGAACTGGCTTCCAAGTTTCATGTCAGCAAGATCGGCATTTTTGGATCGTACGTTCGTCATGAACCTAAAGAGCAGAGTGATCTGGATTTGCTTGTCGAGTTTTCACAGCCGATTGGTTTGTTTGAATTCATGGATCTTGAGGGGTATATAGAAGATCTGGTCGGCATCAAAATCGATCTTGTTTCTGCTAAGGGACTCAAACCTTATATCGGGAAGAACATTTTGAATGAAGTAATATATATATGAAAAAGCGTGAATACAGAGACTTTATTAATGACATTATCGATTCTATTCACGATATAGATCAATTCATAGGAGATATTTCTTATGAGGAGTTCGTCAAAGACAGAAAGACCATAAATGCCGTTATTCGTAGCATTGAAATAATAGGTGAGGCTGCAAAAAACATACCGGATTCAGTAAAAGATAAGAATACGGCAATACCATGGAAGAAGATGTCGGGAATGAGAGACAAGCTGATCCATGGTTATTTTGGAATTGATTATGAAATACTCTGGAAAACCGTAAAAGACGACCTGCCGCCGTTAATCCCGATTGTTAAAAAGCTCAATGAAATAAAATAATTGGACGTTCCACGGTTTATACTGTGACTCTCTATCCGTCGATGCTGAGGCATGGATGCCGAAGTCCCGGCAGCGGCAGGAGGCCGCAACCTGCCCGACGATGTAATCGTCGGCACAACGGGAGCTGTCGCGATGAGAAATGTTCTGAACACGATGTTCGAATGCAGCGCCCACGCATGGATGCACAAAAAAGGCGCTGCCATCGCAGGACAGGATGTCCCGATGCCGGAGCCGCACAGGATGTGCAGAATGCTCCGGCGGACATGCAAAAAAGCAGTTTTTAGATGTGCCCATAATATATGCATTGACATGGTAATAATAAATATGTATAGTGCATATATACATATTAAAACAGAGGCATATATGAAAGCGTCAATCGTAGATCTTCGCTACAAAATGAGGGATATATTGAAGGCCCTTGACCGGAATGAGCGGGTTACTATTCTGTATCACGGCAAAATCAAAGGGGTCATTAATCCTTTCAACGCGGCTGGTTCGTCCAGGATCAGGGAGCATCCCTTTTTCGGGATGCATAAAAATGAACATATGTCCGTTGAAAAAGAGATGGAAAAGATGCGGGGGGGCAGGACTGATGATATTTGATACCGATGTTTTAATATGGATCCAGCGCGGTAATGAAAAAGCGGCGCGGATCGTTGAAAATACGGATGAACGTTCTATTTCGGTTTTAACGTATATGGAGCTCCTCCAATGTGCACGGAACAAAGAGCAACACGGGAATATAAAAGATTTTCTGTTGAAGCAGAATTTTAAAACCATTCCGATGAGTGAAAACATCGGACATCGCGCTGCAATCTATATCGAGGAATATTCGTTGTCATCGGGTCTGAGGGCCGGGGACGCTATTATTGCGGCAACAGCCGCAGAGCATAACGATACTCTTGTAACCGGTAACGAGAAGCATTTTAGGCCGATAAAAGAATTAAAGATAAAAATATTTAAACCGTAGTACCAGAGACAAAATATATTTCATCATCCACTAATGACTCGATCCTCGTCCATCGCCCCCCGTCCCTGATGGAGACGACGCGACATTCGAAGATATCCAGTATCATACATATGTCCGTGAAAAGATTGAAAGGGGACTGAAAGATGTCAGTGAGGGGAGGACCATCAGCCAGGAAGAAATTGAAAAAAGGATGTCAACGATTTCGTATTAACGATCAGCAAAAAAATAGTCTTTTACAAAAGCATATTCAGCGCATTGCCCTGAAATATCATTGGGATTAAATTCTTTACGGAACAATAAATACCCATTTTGCGCAAGTAAATTCATTATAGGTATAAACTGCTGAAAATATTCATCATTAATAATATGAAATTCAATTTGTAATTGCTTGATATTCAGTTTCTTCAAAGCATTTGAATGTATTATATCGATCAATGAGGAAAACTCACCGCCTTCAATATCAATTTTCAATATATCAACATGGGAATGATTAAGCATTTTTGCGATATCGAGCAGACTTTTTACTTCGCATTTCACACCTTCAATTTCTAGATCCCATTGTCGGTTCTTATCCAATGACGTGGGACCAAGTCCGATGGGGAAGAATGATATATGTCCCGTGCCGCATTTCTGTGCTGTACTATTCTTGGTAAAACGTTTTATTATTGAAGGCGCCGGATCAAACATAAAAACATCACTGCCGAATAAACCAGCCATATCCATATCAAATGAAATATCATTTCCAACACCAAAAGAATATACTATTGTCGGCTGTGGTAAACTCTGGGGATTGCATATCCATTTGCCGCCGTCGTCATTTCTCCCGACACGCATCATGGTATCACAGTCAATGACAGCATCAAATAAATAATTCTTATGGTGCCCCTTAATTTTGTGTACCATGCAATCCGAACATTTTTTAAAATCCATAAAAATTGATTGTTGATCAAGAATCCGTTTATTTTTTATATCTGATTCCGATGACAGTAATCGAATGTTTTTATATTCCATATTTTTTTGTTTTATTATTTCATTGAATGTGACCACCTTGGGTTTTGGCATAATCCAAACATATGACATGTGAATGAGTGCTCGTATATAAAAGGAATATTTCACCCCCAACATAAATGTAATCCCCAATATAAAAAACCCTATAATTATGAACATTGATTTTTTCTTCATGAAATATACCTCATTCAAAATTATTCATACCTATGCACCGCAACAGTGATGTGGCATACAATATAAGAGTTGACATATATTGATAAAAAATTTCATGTCAAATGTTTTTTGGTGTTATATTTGATAATTGCAGTTTTGTAATGTATAGCTCTTTAGCGTTATTTACTGACGCGTCAAATCATAATTCTTCTTTAATTACGGCGGGTTGTCGTTCAAATTTATGTTCAATTAATACGTGTAATACATACGCCTCTGGTTGGCTGAGAAGCAACTCGGACACCATGACAAATGGTTGTATTATTTGCATTACGGCAGAAAAAAACTTGACTTTGATATCTATATTAAGAATAGATGCTGAAATAATTATACTGATATCTATAATATTTTGATTTGCCAAAATTCATTTATCGATATTACCGAGGGGTATAGCAATGCGAAAATCGCTCAAGAGTGCCGCTGTATACGGTGCCGTTCTTCTTGTCACTTTCACCGCGGTTGCCTGCAAGAAATTCGATAATTCAGCAATTGATTTATCCACGTATGAAAAAAAAGTATTTTCTCAAAACGGCGAAGATGGGGTCATGGAAAAAATTATAGATGTTATCGGTGTCTATAATCGGTACTACGTTGAAATAGGGACGGGAGTAGGCACGGAGTGCAATACAAGAAATCTTCGTGAAAATCATGGTTTTACCGGTGTCATGATGGATGGATGCTGTGAAAATAAGAAAATAAATCTGTTTAAAGAATTTCTAACAAAAGAGAATATAAACGATATTTTAAGTAAATATAATGTACCGGAAGTCTTTGACGTGCTCTCAATCGATATTGATGGAAACGATTTCTACATCTGGCATGCATTTGATAAGAAATACCGTCCGCAGCTGATAGTAATCGAGTATAATGTAACACACCTGCCGGGCCAGGATAAAGTAATTGAATACAAGCCAGATCACGTATGGGATAAAACCAATTATTATGGCGCGAGTATTACGGCGCTGTATAATTTGGGCAGATACAAAGGGTATTCGCTGGTGTATGCCGATAAACGGGGAGTGAATCTATTTTTTGTCAGGGACGATGTTTTATCGAAAATTGAAAATAAATTTCTCAATATGAATGACGTTGATAAAATATATAGAAATCCCAAACTAGGTCCCGGTCCTAATGGCGGCTGGTATGATGACGTCAAGAAACGTAAATATGTAACGTCACAATCCATACTTAAAATATGAATTATCGGTCTGATGGAATCTGGCATAATAATTCGGGCTGCACAATAACCCATGTGCTATTATAATTACTTCTATCAAAACGTTATTTCTATCGGAAACATTTTATCAGAAGAAAGAATGGGTTGTCGTCCAACCTGAATTATCCCCTCTATATTAATAGCTCGATTATTGTTTGCTTTTATACAATATTTTAAGAAAATATACTTCCCATCAACTGGTCAAATAATGTAACTGCTACGCCATGATGTTTTACTCCTCTCGCTGGTCGAGAAATTTATTTCTTGACTTGATCCGCGCGACCGTGTCTCCTATATAACAGTGAGATAAGACACAGGCCCGTTTGATGAAGAGAATTATTTTCTACAGCGTCGTTGCCGTTATAATCATGTGCCTGTTTCCGGATATGCTGAAGGCGGCGTTGCCTGCAGCGCCGGTATCGGGATTGACGTCCATTCCATCAGCCGCTTTCAACTACAGCCCCGACGACAGCATTGAAAAAGTGTACGACGAGCGGATACAGCGCGCTCACGCGCCGTTCATCCGCGTCGGATTCGCGGCCCCGTCGATGATCTCCATGATGGACACGGACCTGAACTACTACTACAACAGGTCCTGGAGCCTCATGGCGGACTGCTTCTTTTTCCGGAAGCGGAACCGGCTGGGAAACGGGCTCGATATAGGGGCCCGGTTCACGTACCGCAATTTCGCAATCGGGGAGGATATCCAGAAAAAGGCGAGTGACCTCCTGTACAACGACAATAGGCTCCACCTCATGTCGTGGGACGTCAGTTTCCGCGCCGTCATCGGCGCCTCGCTCGCGCGCATGATGTGGCAGGTCTACGTTATCGGCGCGCCGCGGCTTCTCCACTACCACGCCGTCATGAAGGATAACAAGCTGGGCGATCCGGACAAGCGTATCAACCTGTTTTCCATCGGGATTATCGGCGGCGCGGGCCTGGAGGTGGCTCCGCTCCCGATGCTGGGGATCTTCGCCGAGTACAATATCGGGTATGTGCCGGTTGGGAAGTCACACAACAACGTCGAGGGGCACCAGGTGTACGTGGGGATGACCTGGCGGACTCTGGGAACGATCCGGCCGGTATGGTGGTGATGCGCGAATCGGTCTGTGAGGTCCGTGGGCCCGTTAACAGAAAGAATTATCGCTGTACACAGTTACGAAGCATGAACACACTATCGAATATATCGGAACTGCGGATAGGCCTTTCCGGTCTCATACGGGCTTCCGCGATCATCGTCCTTTCCGGGCTCCTCGTGTCCTGCGCCTTCGGTGACGAGGACGCGGTGCAGTCCCTGTTCGGGGACAGCGAGGAGCCGCTCTTCGTTGCCGTGGGGACCATGTCCGGGAATTACGCCCTGTACGGCTCCCCGGTCGGATCAGTGTGGTCGGGAAATCTGCTGCCGGGCGCCGGGGGTGGAACGTTGTACAGCGCCGTTTACGGCAAGGATATGCTGATTGCAGTGGGAACGTCGCCGGATTATTTTTTCTCTTTGGACGGCCTGCTGTGGATTCGGGCATCCACCGGCCCGGCGGTAACCATTTACAGCGCGGTGGCGGGGATGGGCCGTTTTGTGGCCGTCGGGGATGAAAGCGGTACTGCGGTCATCTATTCTTCAGAGGACGGATTTATCTGGGCGAGAAACCTGCTCGCCGCATATTCCGAGAGCCTGCGGGGTGTCGCGTACGGAAACGATCTGTTCGCCGCAGTGGGGACCGGGAGCCTGATCGTCGCCTCCCGCGACGGCGCCATCTGGTCGTTAAACGTCGGAACCCCGGTCGGCGCGGGCGTCAACCTGAACGACGTCGCATACGGGAACGGCATGTTCGTCGCGGTCGGCGACAACGGGTCCGCGACGGTGTCCCGGGACGGGATCGTGTGGTCCCGGGCGTTTTTCATAGGAATGGCGGGCGGTAATCTCTCCGGCATCGTGTACGGATCGGGGAAATTCGTCGCTGTCGGGACGGGAGGGACCGGCGCCGCCATATATATTTCCCGGGACGGTCTGGCCTGGTCAGCAAACGTGTACCGGGGATCCGCGGCGGGCTTTCAGGACGTAACCTTCAGCCACGGCGCGTTTGTCGCGGTCGGCAACGGTGGGCAGGTCGTGTACTCGCTCGACGGACTGCAATGGCAGACGAATTCGTTACCGGGAAGCCCCGATCTCTACGGAATAACCTGCCGTCCGTGACGCGGCGCACGTATCGGTTCCGACGAGCATTCTATAGTTCAATCAGCTTTACTATGAAATGAACTGCTAATTTTTAAATTTTGCTGATTTTGATATTGACATAATCCCACCATGATTTTAACGTACGAATGACTCTGCGTCATCTCCAATAAGACGTGAAGGAGCCTGTTGATGGACAAGATGGTTATGGATTTCGTAAGATATTATCCAGCACTGATACACAATACCGTGTATATCGGCCTCATCATGGCCGGCTTCGTGGCGCTGTCCGGCTGCATCCGGTTCGGCATAGCCGTCTGGAGAAGACACAAGAGCATCTATCCGCCCGCTACCAGCCAGATGGAAGACCATTGATCCTTCATCCAACCGTCGTTCCCGCACGCGCGACGATCACGGTGCGCTCGATTCCGGTTTACCTATTGCCAATTCCCGCATAAGCGGGAATTTCATTTTTATCTTGACGCGCCGTCTGACGCCGCCATGGTGTCTTCTATTTAAAAGAGATGAACGATGAGGAAGAACCTGCTTACGAAAACGGCCCGGTGGGGGACGCTGTCGTATCGCAAAAACGGAGATTTTCCCGGAACGGCTTTGATCTTCATCCACGGCGCCGTGGGCGATTCCCGTCTCTACCGCTATCAGCTCCGTCACTTCGGAGCGCGATACAAGACCATTACGGTGGATCTGCCCGGCCACGGCCATTCCAATACCGGCGCGCTACCCGCGCTGGATGACTTCATCCGCGCCATCGAGGACATCATGAGAGAAGAGGCGATATCATCCTGCGTGCTCATCGGCCATTCCATGGGCGGGGGAGTGTGCCTCGAGGCGTTCAAACAGGGTCTCCGCGGCCTTGCCGGGATGGTGCTCGTATCGACCTCGCCGGTCCTGCCGGTCTCCCCGATTCTGGTCGACATCCTCGAGCGGGACGATATGGACGCCCTGGCCGAGCTGATCGTGGGCGGCGTATTTAGTAAGAAAGTCGATCTCCTCATCGGCTTTGCGAAAAAGGGGCTCGCCGAAATGAACAGGGACATGATCAAAAACGACGTTGAGATCTGCAAATTGATGGACTATTCCAGCACGCTGGCGGCGGTGGATGTCCCGGTCCTGGTCGTGGCCAACCGGGGGGATATGATTATCTCCAGCGACTTGGCCGCGTCGCTCGGCAACGGATTGCGGAACGCGCGGATCGTGCTGTTCGACGACGACGGTCATGTGCCGTTTTTTGAGAATCCCCATGCGTTTAATGGTGCTGTTGACGCGTTTTTGGATGAGATTATCAGCAAATGACGACTCATTCCATTGAAATACTTGACAAATTGGGAGTCATTTAACATTTTAACAGAAGTATTATTTTAACGGGTAGTCAAGTAAACTGTGTCACGGGGGAATACTATGGCAGTCAGGGTTTCTATCAATGGATTCGGCAGAATCGGTCGATGTGTTCTGCGCGTGATGGCCGGCAATCCCGGCGCATACGGGGATATCGAGGTGACGAGCATCAACGATCTTACTGATGCCAAAACCCTCGCGCATCTGTTTAAATACGATTCAATATTCGGCATCTTCAACGGCTCAGTATCGAACACCGCGGATTCAATCGTGGTGAACGGCAAAAAAATCAAGGTCCACTCTGAAAAGGACCCCGCCGATCTTCCCTGGAAGGCCGAGGGAGTGGATGTCGTCGTGGAGTCGACCGGGAGATTCCGCGATAAAGAACAATGCATGGCGCACATCAACGCGGGCGCGAAGAAGGTCATCATCACCGCCCCGTCCAAGAACGAAGACATCACCATCGTCCTCGGCGTCAACGAGGACAAATACGACAAAAACCGGCATCATATCATTTCAAACGCCTCATGCACCACCAACTGCCTCGCGCCGGTGGTTAAGGTCATCCACGACAAATTCGGGATCGAGCGGGGCCACATGACCACGATACATTCCTACACCAACGACCAGCGGATTCTGGATCTTCCGCATGAAGATCTTCGCCGGGCGCGGGCGGCGGCGCTTTCCATGATTCCCACCACGACCGGGGCGGCCAAGGCCGTGTCCCTGGTGCTCCCCGAGCTGAAGGGAAAGCTGGACGGCAACGCGATCCGCGTGCCGACGCCCAACGTGTCCGTGGTGGATTTCGTGTGCGTCGTGAAAGAGAAGGTGACCGAGGAGAAGGTGAACGCGGCATTGAAGGAGGCGGCGAACGGCAAGCTGAAAGGTATCCTCCAGTTCTGCGAAGACGAGCTGGTTTCCATCGACTTTCTCGGCAACAGCCACTCATCCGTCGTCGACGCGCTTTCCACCAAGGTCATCGACGGAACGCTGGTGAAGGTGCTGAGCTGGTACGACAACGAATGGGCGTATTCGAACCGGGTCGTTGATCTTATCAAGTATATAATGAAATAATAATTTCGGAGCATCAATGCCGCGACGCGAAATATTCGCCGGGAACTGGAAGATGTATAAGACCCTCCATGAGGCGCTTGACCTGGTGAAGGGGGTCCTGGCCGGCACATCGGACATCGGCGGGCGCGAGGTGGTCGTGTTCCCCCCGTCTCCGTGGGCGAAGCCGGTCGCGGATCTGTGCCGGGGGACGAAGATTTCCGTGGGCGCGCAGAACATGTATTTCGAAAGGGAGGGCGCCTTCACCGGCGAGGTGTCGCCGCTCATGGTCAGGGACGCCGGGTGCCGGTTCATCCTGGTAGGACATTCGGAACGGCGGCATGTGTTCGGCGAAACGGATGATAACGTCAATAAAAAGGTCGCGGCCGCCTTTCAGAACGATATTGAGCCGATGATCTGCGTCGGCGAGCTCCTCGAGGAGCGTGAGCGGGGATTGACCGGCGCTGTGCTGAAGCGGCAGGTTGAGAAGGCCCTGGACGGGGTGAGCGGCGATCAGATGAAGAAGGTCGTGATCGCCTACGAGCCGGTATGGGCCATCGGCACCGGGAAGGTGGCGACCCCGGAGATGGCGGACGAGGCGCACCGCCATATCAGGCGGATCGTAAAGGACCGCTATGGCGCCGGGACGGCCGCGGCGCTCCCGGTTCTGTACGGCGGCTCGGTCAAGCCGGATAACATCGCCGGGCTCTACGCCATGGAGAACATCGACGGCGTTCTCGTGGGGGGCGCGAGCCTTAAAGCGGATTCGTTTCTGGACATCATTCGCGTCAAATAATTTTTTGCGAGGCAGTATGGGAATCATAATTGCGTTACTATCGGTCATCTTCCTGATTCTATGCGTTCTGTTGGTCATCATTATTCTGCTCCAGTCGGATAAGAGCGCCGGCATGGGTATCCTGGGGGGTTCGAGCCAGTCCGCTTTCGGTTCTTCAACCGCGGATGTCATTACCAAGGCGACCGGGGTCATGATCGGGCTGTTTATGATCGGCTCCATGGGGCTCTCAGCGCTGGAGTCGAGCAGGGTGGACTCGCTCAAGAAGGATCTCTTTAAAACTGAAAGCAAATCGAAAGGACTGGTGCCGGGCGACGAGAAGAAACCCGCTGAAGAAGATAGAGAAGATAAAACAGAGAATAACTCACCTCAGAAATAATTATTTTGCATATGGCGCGTCAAGTATTTGTGGATGCTGCGGAGTGTACCGGATGCGAGTATTGCGTTGATTCGCTTCCCGAGGTCTTTCGCATGACCGAGAACGGAACAAGCACGGTCAGCGACGCGGGCGGCGCCGGGCAAGAGAGCATACAGGAAATTATCGACAACTGTCCGGCCGAGTGCATTCACTGGGGGTGATCCCGGCAGGTGTTCCCGCGGCCGGGGCGGCGGTACGGCGCGTAAATATTATACAGGAGTGTTTCAATGGTTATCAAGGATTACATATTCACATCGGAATCAGTATCCGAGGGACATCCCGACAAGGTCGCGGATCAGATATCGGACGCCATTCTCGACGAGCATATACGGGGCGACCGGAAATCACGGGTGGCGATGGAAACCCTTGTCACGACCGGCAGGATAATACTGTCCGGGGAGATAACATCGGCCCAGCAGGTTGATTATGAAAAGACGGCGCGCGCGGTCGTGGCCGATATCGGCTACACGGACGCCGAGATCGGCTTTGACGCCGATACCTGCCAGGTGCAGACCTACGTTCACGCGCAGTCCGGAGACATTTCCCAGGGCGTCACCGAGGGCCAGGGGCTTTACGCCGAGCAGGGAGCCGGCGACCAGGGCATGATGTTCGGATACGCCGTGGCGGAGACGAAGGAACTCATGCCCATGCCGATACTGATGGCCCACAAACTGGTCCGGAGGCTGGCGGACGTGCGGCGCAGCGGCGAGCTGAGCTACATCCGTCCCGATTCCAAGTCGCAGGTAACCATCCAGTACGAGGACGGCAAACCGAAGCGGGTTGAAGCCATCGTCGTTTCCACCCAGCATACGCCGGATGTGAGCCACAAGGATCTCGCGGAAGGCGTTATTGAGACGACCATCAAGAAGGTCATCCCCGCCGGTTTTATCGATACGGAGACCAAGATATACATTAACCCGACGGGCCGCTTCGTCATCGGCGGCCCCCACGGCGATACCGGCCTGACCGGACGGAAGATAATCGTCGATACCTACGGCGGCATGGGTCGCCACGGCGGCGGCGCCTTTTCCGGCAAGGACCCCTCCAAGGTCGACCGGTCGGCCGCCTACATTGCGCGCTATATAGCGAAGAACGTCGTGGCCGCGGGCCTGGCGTATCGGTGCGAGGTACAGCTGGCGTACGCCATCGGCGTGGCCGATCCGGTGTCCGTTCTGGTCAATACCTTCGGTACCGGAACCATACCGGAGGAGACAATTGCCGGGCGGGTGCGGAAGGTGTTCAATCTGAAGCCCGCCGGAATTATTGAGATGCTTGATTTACTCAGGCCCATTTTCAGGTCAACGTCGAATTACGGGCATTTCGGCAGGGAGGATGCCGGGTACGTCTGGGAAAAGACGGACAAGGCGGACGCGCTGAAAAAATAGCTGCCGGGCTTTTTCTTTTGAATGCGGATAGCCATATGGATTGCTATATGGCTGTTTTTTTGTAATTACTCGACTGAGGCGATTTTTCATTCCCCTCCCTTGATGGGAGGGAGGTCTTAATTCAATTTTCGCCTAAGTCGAATAATTATTAATGAAGGAAATGTCCAGGGGCCCGATGTGAAGTCACATGGTGCGCATGGAAACAGCGGTTTATACCGATAATGAAAGTATGCAACTGATTCCGAGAGGAAGCGGGCATGAAAAAAGTTATGATCAGAACGTACACATACCGGTGTAAATGCGGATACGAGCTCAAGGTTTTTCTGGATTTCGGGTTTCCCCAAGAGATATGCAAATGCAGAAAATGCGGCGTGTCCATGCGCCGGGATGAGAATTGAAAACGCGGCGTGCCGCTCCGGGTCTGGATACCGGTGCTTCGCGTCGATAAGCACGATATCCTGAACCTGCGTGCGCCGTCGCGCCGGACACTTACAGTAATAACACGTAACATAATGAAAAAAGCGCTGTCTCTTGCATGCATACTGTATCTGACGGCCCCTTCGCTGCTGATTCCGCAGGGGACAATCGCTGCGGCGCCTGCGAATGAGGTCGGTCGTTCCGATTCGGATGGGAAAGCGGAGGATAAAAAAGATGATGAGATCCGCAACGTAAACATCGATGCCTTGATGCTCTATGGCCAGTATAACCGCATCCTCTGGACAGGAAGCCTGACCCAGAGCTTTGAAGCTTTCACCTATCAGCTGAAATCCGATTTCAACCGGTCGAATGATTTCGGATACAAGAATTCGCGCTACTATGAGAATGAAATCGGCTTTACCGGCGGGGCCGATTGCACGGATAAATGGAAGCTGACCCCCGTTCTTGAAGTCAACAATGAATCGCACGGCCTGTTCCGGAATCCCTTTTACACCAGGGAGGAAAAGGACAGGGTCGAACTGGAATTGAAGAGCGAGTACCGGCCCATGCCCGCTCGCTGGAATTTCAATATCGGCGGCGTTTACTTTATCCACCGGTTGGATTCCTCCCTCTATCCTGACATATATCCGGTGAGGCCCTACCATGGCAGCGATTTCTACCGGGCGAACGCGGAGATCGGGTGGGAATACATCCTGTCAGCGGCCAATAAATTCAGCTTCAATTCAAAATTTTCACAGTACTTTTATTCCACGTCCTCCGATAACGATACCTTCGTCGCCAATGAATTCATCTGGAATTTTAATGTGTCGGAATACTTGAAGTTCGGGATGGGTCCGCTCTACGCCTATAACCGGGACGGCGGTCATTTTGTTTCCGGCAAGATCGACGTGACCACGGTGAATATCAAATACGTTTCGGTCGGCGCCTCGTATACGTATGAGCTTGTGCCGTTCATTCCGGAGGAATTTTATTTCGACCAGCGGTACGTGAAGCCGTCATACAGCCTGTCACCGGGGAGAGGCCATCACGCCGCCGTGACGATCGGGATCGACGCCACCACGGTCAGCAGCAAGAAGTTCTATCTTAAAAAAATCAAAATAACATCGACCGGGTCTTTTATCACCAATGACCGGTATTACTCCTATTTCTCGCTCCCCAGCCTGGTGCTTGCGCCCCATCAGATGAAGATCGCCCAGGCGAAGGCGCAGGGAGAGGCCGCCATCGGCCTGTCCGTCCTCGCCGCATATTGTGAGCTGGGCGGGAGATATGAGTATTCCTATTTTTATGCCACCGACTACGTGACCTACCGGCCCGGGCATCAGGTCGGCGGATACCTTCGACTCGCCGTGCATCGCTTTGAGGCCGAATTCAGTACCGCGTTCCGCGGCTCGATGCAAACTTCACCCTTTATGAAGAACACCATCCGACCGGCGCTGTCCGGCTCCCTGTCTCTGCAGTTCAAGGTATATGAGTCTTTCTTTCTGTACGGGAGGATTGACAATATCTATAACAGCAGAATCAGCACGGTATACGGTTATCCGGTGCAGGGGCGAACCATTATGGGCGGACTCCGGATAATCATATGATTCGCGTATTATTTGTAACCATTAAATCGAGATTGACACATACAAGCATGGTGCTTTGGTATACCATCGTACCGTTTACCCAGTACGATGCCTTGAAATAACAACAAACGGACGTTTCAACGAAACCCACGCGCTGTGAAAAAGGCGCACGGATACATTCTTTCGGGCATGTTCCTCAAATAAGGAACATTCTGGATCTGCCCGCTTTTGGCTCAAGTTCTTTCACCGCTATCGGCGGTGAGACCGATTGCCCTGGTGCGCATAGTAGGGATCATCATATGGCATACAAGTTCAAAGGACACGTTACCTATCAGGCCGCGATAGACAACACGCCGCTGATCGATCTCGCCTTCAACCTGATAATTTTTTTTTATGGTACGCTTAACCCTGGGAACCCTCCTTGATGAATTCAATAATCGAGAGAAGAATATTGAGGGCCAAACCGTTGTGATACGAGGCGACCGGAAGGCCGATTATGAAACGATAATCAAGGTCATGTCAGATCTGAACAGGGCCGGCAAACCCACGTTTATTCTCTCAACGGTAAAGTGAGTGCCGGCACCATATATTCTTGACACAAATTCGGCGCCATACTATCTATGCCATTCCGGGCCTGATGAGGAAATCATCTGGATCCTTTTGCCATAAGAATAGGTTTTGCATGAAAAAAATATTATTAACAGCACAGTCATTAATTCTCCTCTTCACGGTCCCGATGCTGTATCCTCAGCCCTCGAAGTACGAAGGGAAAATAGTCAAGAAGATTTATTTTGAGGGACTGAAGAATATAGACGAGGATGATCTGCTCCACCTCATGAAGACCACCGTCGGGTATCCGCTGAAGGCGCTGGAGCTTCGTGAGGACATAAAGAAGATATTTAAGAAGGGCAGTTTTGAAAGCATCGTCGCCGAGATCGAGGAATACAGGGGCGGGGTACACCTGAAGTTCGTGTGCAAGGAGCGGCCCGTTGTAAAAGAAGTTGTGTTCAAGGGCATCGACAAGGTATCGGAAACCGACCTGAACTCGGCCATCCCCATAAAGGAGGGGAGTGTCATCCGGAAAGACTACCTCGAGAAGAGCGTTGATATCATCAAGAAGAAATATGACGATGAAGGCCTCTTCAACGCTGTCATCCGGTACGAGGTAAAACCGGTCAGCGGGGATGAGGAAAACGCCGTCAAAGTCGTCTTTATCATCGACGAAGGGGAAGAGATCAGGATACGAAAGATCGCCCTTCTCGGGGCGAAAAAACTGGGCGTCAAGGAGCTCATGGCGGTCATCGAGACGAACGAGAAGGGGCTCTTCAGGGACGGTGACTTCAAGCGCGATGTATGGGAGCAGGACAAGGCGAAAATCCTGGCGTATTACCGCCAGTACGGATACCTGGACGCGCAGATACTCGATGAAACGATCGAATACGAATGGGTGAATCCTGAAAAAAAGGAGAAGCGGGGAATTTTCATCACCGTCAAGATCAGCGAGGGGGATCGGTATTACTTCGACAAATACGCGATCAAGATGGAGGGAACCGTGGGTGAGGCCGTTTTCAAGCCCAAGGAAATCATGGAGGAATTCGAGCAGACCAGGAGCGGCCAGGTTTTCAATGACACCCTGTTCCAGCAGGACCGCCAGATGATCAGCTTCAAGTATGCCTCGAAGGGTTACATTTTCGCCCGGGTGATCCCGAGCCGGACAGTAACCGAGCGGGAGGTAATCGTCAGAGGGAAGGGCGTGAAAAGGAAATTCGTGGCGATCGAATTCGTCATCGAGGAGGGCACGCAGGCCTATATTGATATGATCATCATCAAGGGGAACAAGAAGACCAAGGACCGGGTGATCCGCCGCGAGATTCTCATCAAGGAAGGAGACCTGTTCGATTCCCGGAAGCTGCAGCTTTCCCGCGAAAAGGTCTACAACCTGGGCTTCTTCAAGCAGGTGAACATCGATGTCCGGCCGGGAAGCCGGGAGGGATACATGAACCTGATCGTCGATGTGGAGGAGCAGCCAACCGGGACCATCTCGCTGGGCGGCGGATACGGCACCACCTCGGGATTTTCCATTTTCGCCGACGTGGCGGAAAACAACCTGCTGGGCAACGGACACCGGGTGGGCGTACGGTTCGAGTACGGTCCGGAGCGGACATCAATCACCCTGTCCTTCGCCGAGCGATGGCTCTTCAATAAGCCGATCGGCCTCAACACGTCGGTATTTTACAACATTTATAACGTGCGGTCAAATCAGACGGTATTTCCCATCAACGAAGATGAATCCGAGTACAAACGGGAATCTTTCGGGTACGCCCTTGGCCTGAGCTACCGGCTCCTCGATTACTACACGGTCGGGACGAGCTGGTCACACGCCTTTACGCGGGTGAAAGACCCGTCCGGGAACAGCTCCGAGGAGGTCTACTATTCAAAGAAGCTCGGCTTCCAGGAAAAGCGCTCCATCACCGTGTTTGCCGCTCACGATTCGCGGGACAACTACCTGAATCCCACCAAGGGCGCGAGCGTGGAGCTTTCGGCGAACTTTACCGGCGGAGAAGTGCTGGGCGGCTCGGATCATTACATTAAAATTTCGCCAGAGATCTATTTTTATTTTTCGCCCTTCCACCTCCCGTTCTTGAAGAGCCATCCCTGCGTGTTCGAACTGCGGGCAAGCGGAGCCTTCATCGTAAAGCCGTTCGGCGCGGACAGAGTGGCCAGGAAGCAGCCGACTCAGTCCCCCCTTTCCTATCTCATCCAGGGCGACTGGAACCTCAAGGACCCCTGGCTTGAACCGGAAGACCGGCTCAACCTCGGCGGACCAGAGACCCTGCGGGGGTGGGATTATTACGACAAGAAGTTCCCTGAATCGTGGCAGAACGTTGGGCTTTTTCATCGGATCCTGTACGGCGCCGAGTTCAGGGTCCCCATACATCCGCAGATGCTCTGGGTGGCTCTCTTCTTTGACGCCGGCTCTCTCTGGTCCGATCCCTTTTGGGAGCGTCAGCTTGGAAAGGAGAACCAGAAAATCGTGTACCAGGACCTCCTGACCAAGGATTTATATCATATACAAGACCTGTTCAGGGGGAACGTGAATGTACTCAGTTATTTCAAGTATTCGTATGGTTTCGGATTCAGGATACAGATTCCGATGATGCCGCTCCGGTTCTGGTTCGGCAGGAAGCTGATCTATGACGGGAGGTTCAAGAATATCGGCGGTTTCCAGTTCCAGTTCGCCATAGGAGACATGAGGTTCTGATGCGTTCCGGCGCGCTCATATTCGCTGTCGCGTTGGCGGCGTTGCTGTCCTGCTCGTATTTCAAGAAGAAGGATGTAGTCGTTCCGCCGCCGGTAATCCGCTACATGAATCTGAAGGCGGTCTATAATTTCGTTCTCAACCGGAACCGTGATGCACTGGATGTCAGGATAAAGCTGGACGAGAAGCTCTCCCGGATGAAAGAGGTCCAGCGCGAGCTCGACGAGCCGGCGACCGACCACGTGGCCCTCCTCGATGAATACCGCCGGCTCGATTCGGAGCTTTCCGCACTGAAGGGCAAAAGCAAATATTACAAGGGGAAAATCCTGAGCCTGATCGACCGGGCCGTGAAGAACGTGGCGAAAAAGGAGAAGGCCGATTTTATCTACAATATCGGCGATGAATTGATATATGCGAAAAAAGAGCATGATATTACCGAGGACATTTTACGGGAAATCCTTCGCCTCGAAGAAAGAAGCGCTTCCGAGTCGCGGTGATGCTCCCGGCGCACCGTCCGCGGGGAAGCCTCTCATCATAATGGCGCTCTGCACAGTCCTGGCGGCGCAGCCGGCCTGCCTCGGCAAGAAAGATCGGATCAAGCACGCCTTCGGGCGGTTTGCGGGACCGTACGTGATCTACGTGAGCAAGAAGGACTTTCTCCTGGAAGTCTACGACCGGAATGTAAGAGCGGTGGCCGGCTACCGGATCGCCTACGGCTCAAATCCCGATATGAAGCCGAAGCTCTGCGAAGGAGATAACCGGACTCCCGAGGGATTGTATCGCGTCAACGAGATACTGAGCATGGATGTCGACAAGAAATCGCCTTCTTATAAAGTCCTGAAAGGTATGAACAAGAAGTATTTCCGGGCCAGCGAAGGACACAGCAAGTTCAACAGGCCCGGCGTGGATCTGGGCGACAACGCATATGGACCGCGGTTTTTCGGGCTCACCTATCCCAATTCGGAGGACCGGAAGCGATACCGGAAGGCTCTCCGGAACGGATCAATCCAAACGGAGCGCGACAGGGCAACCGGCATCGGGTACGGCATTGCGATTCACGGCAATAACGATGAAAATTCCGTCGGGCACCTGTCTTCCAACGGCTGCATCAGGATGTATAACCGCGATGTTGTCGAGCTGGATCAGTATGTCCGGATAGGAACGCCGGTCATCATTGCAGCGGATTAGTTGATGACGGAGAAGGCCTGCCGGGTCTGTTCGCCTCATATCATATTTTTTATGTTGACATTATTCGCGTTGCTGAGGAATACTGTCGCTGGTTTTTTTTCAGGCTGCTGAAAAGGAGCCATCGCTGGACAGAATGTTCCGTCATGTTACGGGTTTTCAAGGCAATACGAGCAAAATCCGAGGCTTTCCGGATTCACGCAACAAAGCCATCACCGATAACAGCATACGAATATATGCTCACAGTATTTTTTTAGTGGAGGATTACCGTGTTATACGCAACAGGAATCGCTTACGCCGCATCTGAGGGCGCGTCGGGCGGTCAGGGGGGGGTGCCAGGGCTGGGGAATTACAGCTTCATTATACTCATGGTGCTCACCGTCGCCATATTTTACTTTCTGCTGATCCGGCCCCAGAAGAAGCGGGAAAAGGATCGAGTCGGCATGATTTCCTCTCTGAAACAGGGGGACAAGGTCGTAACTGCCGGCGGGATGTACGGCATTATCGATAGCTTCAAGGAGGGCGATATTGTCGTATTGAAGATCTCCGGAAACACGAAGGTGGAATTCAATAAGAGCGCCATACAGTCCAAAGTTTCATGAAGCCAGTATGAAAAGGAACGTGCTGCATCTTTTGCTGATTCTGGCGGTACCGGCCAGCCTGTATGTCGGGGCCGTTGCTCAGGACAGGGACGGCGATGCGGACCGAACCGGTTCGGATGCGTCAACGATTGAAAGCCGTGAAGATGAGAAAACAAGCACGACTTCCGACAAAGATCTGGCGCCGTCCGACAGAAACAGTACGACTTCCGAGGATAAAAGAAACGATACGGAAGCTGCGGCTGAGAGTACTGCACACGAGGTCCAGAAAAAGACCGACCGGAAGAAAAAAGAAGCCCGGAAACAGGTTCAGAGGACTGCTGAAAAGACTGAACGCGCACAAGAGGACAAAACGAAGGAAGAGGTCCCGGCGGACATCGACACTGAATCCGGGGACGACCTGCTCCTCATCGATCATGAGCAGATTAAATATAACCGGATACCGGGGATAACCATCAAGACGGAAGAGCCGGAACATGAATCAATCGTCAAAATTCCGGACGACAAATTTTCCGATCCATCCGCAAAGAAAAAATCCGAGGGCGGCATTTTCGGTAAAAATACCAGGGCCATCGCCGGATGGGGGATCATCATATTAATATTTATCATCTTCGCCATCTACTCTAGAACCAGATCGCGGAAATCAAAGCGAAAGGTCGTACGAACGGTACCGAAACGATAAACAGCTCAGGGAATATCCATGACCAGGGGAATGATATATAAACTCCTATTTATTTTGCTGCTAATCGGCTTTTCAATCGTGCTGATACTGCCCACGATCGGCGAAAAGACGATGCGCATCATCATGAACGGCGACGCAACGGCGGAACAGACCCAAGCGGTCAAACAGAGGTTTCCCGCCGCGGAATACACCCTGGTGCAGAAAGGCGGCACGATAACGGTCACGGGGACGGGCGGGAGCATAACCGACGCTGTCATGAACGATGTCAGGACCTTCCCGGGCGTCAGAAGTGCGGTGATCCTGAAGCACTGGGCTGAAGATGCCGTCATGGCCAAGAAAATAAATCTCGGCCTCGACCTCCAGGGCGGCATGCACCTGGTGCTCCAGGCCGACTTTAAAAAAATTGAAAACAAATCGGCCGACAAGAAGAAGCTGTCGGAAAAGGACAAGACCGATCTCACCCAGCAGGCACTGGAGCTGATCCGTAACCGGATAGATAAATTCGGCGTGGCGGAGCCTTCCATCCGGCCGCGGGGATCGGATGCGATCGAGATCCAGCTCCCCGGCGTCAAGGACCCCCGGGCTGTCAAGAAGGCCATCGGGACTACCGGGCGGGTGGAATACCGACTCGTGGATGACGCTTATACCACCAAGGCCGGCGAATGGTTGCGGAACAATTACCGGGATAAGGCCCTGCCCATTGACGCTGACGCGCAGGAGAAGCTCCTGGCGGCCATCGCGACCGGCATGCAGCTCCCCGACAGCCGCGAGGTCCTCTATTTCTGGGACCGAAAGAAGGACAGCAATAAAATAATTCCCCTGTACCCGATCGCGCTGCTGAAAGAAGTCTCGCTTGCCGGCAACGATATCAGCAAGGCGTGGATCGGCCAGGACGAAGACGG
>Ga0154692_152_pt3 | contig 20511 bp, 16 predicted proteins | sample Rifle2008BG13ft_FD_116121 | JGI IMG/M metagenome (GOLD analysis project Ga0154692, IMG submission 116121) | Spirochaetes bacterium RBG_13_51_14
AACAGCCGCTCCTCCCGTACGAGTCGTGCAACCTGGGTTCCATCAACCTGAACAAGGTGATCAAAAAGCAGAAGAGGGATTATGTTGTCGATTATGACCGGCTGCGGGATATCACCAGGATGTCGGTCCGTTTCCTTGACGACATCATCGACCTGAACAGATATCCCCTCGACCAGATCATGGAAAACACCAGATCGAACCGGAAGATCGGCCTCGGCATCATGGGATTCGCCGACGTCCTGATCCGGCTCGACATCCCCTACAATTCGGACGCGGCGGTTGAAACGGCGGAAGCCATCATGTCGGTCATACAGGAGGAGTCCAAGCGCGCATCCGAAGAACTGGCGCAGGAGCGGGGCCCCTTCCCCAGCTTCCCCCGCTCCACCTACGCGGAAGAGGACCGCAAGCCGCTCCGCAACGCCACCACCACGACCATCGCGCCCACGGGATCCATCAGCATAATCGCCGGCTCCTCAAGCGGCATAGAGCCGATATACGCCCTCGCATACGTCCGGAACGTGATGGATAACAACGTACTCGTGGAGGTCAATCCCCTCTTCGAACGGATCGCCCGCGAACAGGGCTTTTACAGCGATGAGATAATGGCTCACATCGCGGAACACGGCTCCGCCGCCGGCGTCGACAGCATCCCGGACGAAGTGAAGCGAATATTCCTGAGCGCCCATGACATATCCCCGGAATGGCACATCCGGATACAGGCCGCCTTCCAGAAGCACGTGGACAACGCGGTCTCCAAGACCATCAACTTTAAAAGCACCGCCACGCTCGAGGACATCGAAAAGGCCTACCTTCTTGCATACCAGCTTGACTGCAAGGGCGTGACCGTGTACCGGGATCAGTCGCGGGACAACCAGGTTCTGGACACCAGGCCGAAAGCCGAAGCGAACAGATCAGCCGTTCAGAATGAAAGCCCGGCCGGGAACCGGCTCCGTATTTCTCCGCGGTCGCGCAACGAGATCACCTGGGGCAGCACCAGGAAGATAGCCACGGGATGCGGCTCCCTCTATGTCACCATCAACGAGGACGAGCATGGTCTCTTCGAAGTCTTCGCCGCCATGGGCAAGGGGGGCGGCTGCGCAGCCAGCCAGACCGAAGCCGTGAGCCGTCTCATCTCGCTGGCCCTGCGCAGCGGTATCGAAAAAAACCAGATCGTAAAGCAGATCAAGGGGGTCCGCTGCCCCAACCAGGCCTGGGAGAGGGGAGGCCGGATCTATTCCTGCGCCGATGCCATCGCCAAGGCCCTGGAGCGGCACAATGGCGTTAACCACGGCTCGCACGCCGGCACTCTTCACGACGCGGCCAAGAACATCGCCGAGACCGACGGTAAAGGGAGCGACACGGTAATGGTAGGCGTCTGCCCCGACTGCGACGGGCCCCTGGAGTTCGAGTCCGGGTGCTCGGTATGCCGGGCCTGCGGGTTCTCCCGCTGCGGGTAGGGTGAGCGATGGACGCGGTACTGTTGCGCTGCCAGTCATGCGGGTCCGCCAATCGGGTGCTCGCCGACAAACTGGGAAAAGGCCCCCGGTGCAGGAAGTGCGGAGCGCTCCTCGCATACCCGCGGCGACCGGTTGCGGTTACCACCGGAACATTTCAGAAAGAGGTTGTATCGGAGCCGGGTGCCGTACTGGTCGAGTTCTGGTCGCCCACCTGACCGCACTGCCTTCGGCTTCATCCCGTGATGGATGAAATCGCAGCCGAAATGGCCGGCATTGTCAAAATCGCCTCGGTGAACGTCATGGCCGAACAGGAGCTTGCCCGCCGGTTCGATATCCGTGGCGTACCCGCCCTTTACCTGTACCGGGGCGGCGGTAAAATACGGGAAACCGTGGGCGGCATGACGAAAACCCAGCTCTCGAACTGGATTCGCGCGTCACTCTGATACGGATTTAATACAGATATGGTGTAGTATGACTTTACGGCAATTGAATGCTTTATGCGGCGTTCAGTTCGAGATAATTGACTATATCAAGAAAGTGGAATATCCTCAAAACGCTTTCGGACACTCCCTTGAAAATCAATGCCCTGCCCGATTTCCTCATCTCATTCTTCAGTGAAATGAACATGCCCACCGCGGACGAATCTATATGATTGACACTGCCCAGATCAAGGATTATCCGCTCGGCCTTGCTTGACTGAATCATTTTCTCGATGAATTCCAGTATAAACGAGGTGGTATTAAATACAAGCTCGCTTTTCAGAAATTGCAATCGGAGTTCTTTTCCGGAAATATCTGGTTGTATGTAGTCCATTCTGTTCAAATGTCTGCCGCCCTGATCGTAATGACTTAAAACGACATAATATTATTAGGCAACAAACACCATCATCTCCTTAAAAATGTCAATATAAAAATTATACAAATGGTAAAAAAATAGACTATTTGCAAAACTCAATAATCAATGATTTTTACCTCCGCCGCCGAAGGCGGCGGAGGTAAAAATGAATAATTATGAGCAGTGTTGCAACAAGTCTGATAATTGATTCATAAAATCACGTCAGATTCACATTTCTATGATCTGTACGCCTTTCGGCAGCTTCACATCCTTGAGTGTTCTGACCTCCAGCGGCGCATTCAGCACTATCCTATTAAAGTGTATGTCCAGCCTGAAGCGTGACTGCTGCGCGACCACCACGACATTGGCGAAAAAGACGCTGTTGCCCTGGAGGGCGATTTTCTTCACGTATATTTCAAACCGCTCTCTCGTCTGCTTATTGACGAACAGGATCTTATCGGGATTCTTCCCGTTGAATGAGATCGTCTCGTAGAAACGCTTGTTTTCCAGTATCAGTATGGATCCGGTGCCGTTATTCGCGGCGAGGCCTTCTTTAACCGTGTAGTCCGTTACAATGGGGAACGTGCCGGTAGCGATATCGTACAGCAGGCCATAATCGATGCTGACGCCGCCGTAACGCGCCAGGTCGATCGTCCCGGCCCGATCAACGTATAGCTTCTTCTCCACGGGATAGTAAATCCGTATATCATCTCCTTCCTGAAAAAACATCGCGATGCCGCTTCTGAAAATGAAATCGAGGAAGGATATATGCATCACCTTCCTCCTGCGGTCACCCTGAGCGCTGCCCAGCAGTTTATACTTTTTATCACCGAGGGTTCCGTCGACGTAAAACTCCACGGCGAACGTCTCAGGGGATTTTTTACTGATCGAAGAAACGCTGTCCAGCATGTCCCGGATCGCGTCACGGCCGGAGGGATGATATTGGCCGGTCATGAAGTCATCGCCGCGGAATGATTTCTGCGCACAGCCGGCGGCGGCGGCCGCGACCATGGCAATCAGCAGCGGAATTATCGCTCTCATGGGCGCTCTTACTGTTTATTCCCGAATTTTTTTATTTTGCTCTCCACCGAAGCGCTCTTCTTCATTTCATTCGATTTGTTCCAGTACTTGAGCGCGTCGACGATCCTGCCCAGCTTGAGGTATGTATCCCCGATATGGTCGTACACCACCGGGTCGGGTGAGTTCTCCTTTCGTAATATTTCCTCGGCCGCGAGCAGACTTTCCAGTGCTCGCTTTAAATCCCCTTTGCGGTAATAGGCCCACCCCAGCGAATCGGTATAGGCCCCGTTTCCCGGCTCCAGCTCCAGCGCTTTCAGTATCAGGCCCAGGGATTCATCGATCTTCATGTTGTTGTCCGCGTACAGGTACCCGAGGTAGTTATACGACCGTGCGCTCTCGGGATTGTGCCTGATGGCCTTCTCCAGGGACTTGATCGCACGGTTCAGCTTGGACATCTTCTCCATGACGATTGCATGGTAGAAGTAGTAGGTCTCTTTCTTTTCGTCAAGCAGAATCGCCCGCTGGATGTGACGCTCGGCGGTCGAGTAATCCTCCTGCCAGAGCGATATCAGTCCCTTGAAAAAATAGGGCTTCGAGTTCTTCGGCTCCTTTGCCGACGCACGGTTGAAATAGCCGATCGCTCTGGCGTAGTCCTTTTTCACGCCGTAGAGATATCCGATATGGATCATCAGGTCGATCTCGGGCTGGAGGCCGTTTGCCCTGATATAATTGTAGAGCGCCAGCGAGAGATGCTGACTGTCCTCGTGCGTTTTCGCCAGGTAATAATACACGCCCGGAATCCCATTGTTCAGCCGGGCGGCTTCCGTAAGACTGCGCCGCGCTTCTTCGTATAGCTTGCCGTTGTACATCAGGACGCCGGTCGTCACATATTCGTTGAACGCGGCGCTGATGTCGCCCTTCCGCTGATGTATCCGCGCCAGAGCCATGTGGAGGGAGATTGTCCGGGGCGCGAATTTCAGCACGCTGTTGAGCAGCTTTTCCGCTTTTTCGTCGTACCGCAGAAGCTCGCAGTAGAGTCCCCATGCGAGGATTCCGCTTACCGAGCCGGTATTCTTGGCCCTGCCCAGATGCGACACGGCGCGGATGTCGTCCCGCAAATAGTAGATCCTCCCGAGAACGGACATGATGGTCTGCTCGCCCGGCCGCTTTTCTAGGAAGAGATGCGAATACCGTTCCGCACCGGGGAGATCGTACATCTCCATGCAGGTGAGGGCAAGATAATAGATGACGTCAAGATTATCCTTGTTGATCTTCAGCGCCTCCTGGTACATCGCCACGGCCTGCTCCGGCTCGCCCTTCTGGTAGGCGATGTTCGCCAGGGTAATCCAGGACTGCTCCTTGTAATAATCCTCGATGGGCTGCCGTTCGGACATTTCAATGACCTTTTTATATGCGGCTGCCGCCCTGTCTAATTCGCGCATGTTCCGGTAGTAGTGTTCCGCCAGGATAAACCGGCTCTGCACCGATTCAGGTTTTATTTTCAGGTATTCCTCAAGTATCTCGGCGGCTTCATCGAACTTCCTGAGCTTCAGGTAGATGTTGTAAATCCTGTTATAGGGATGCAGGTCCCCGCTGTTGACGGTCAAGCTCCTGCGGGCGTAGTCGAGCGACGCGTCGAAATCGCGGAGGTAAAAATAACAGTCGGACAGCTGATAATAGACCCTGTCGAGGGCGGCGCCCGAAGCCCCGGCCTCGTTGAAATAGTCTATCGCCTTTTTCAGGTATTCATTGCGCTCCGGGGCCTTCCGGTCCACCAGTGCCAGATTCTTATAATACAGCCCCCAGCTGTACCGCGACCACTCGGTTCCGACAGCGTCGACTGAAGCGGGACGGTTCGGGTCAGGCTTCTCTTCAGCAACAGCGCGCGATGCGGGACCGGCAGCGGCAACGAGCAGTACCGCGATACAATTCACAGAGATTAAGAAATATTTTTTCACAAAGCACATCCAGGTAAAAAGTTTGATACAACAAAGATAGTGTCTAATATAAATATTGTCAAATCTAAATGTCAACCTAACCGACGAGATATATTCAATTATGATTTCACACCTAAACGGCGGATAAAAATATCAAATAAATTGACAAATTTACGTGTAACTATATATATTAATTCTATCCGTATTGTGGAGGTTGTCATGAAGGCATTGTTCAATCAACCGTATCCCTGAAAGTGGGAAATCAATGCGCATTTGCCATCGTATCATGCCTGTTCTGGAATTGGAAGGGCGGCCGAGGATGGCACAGCTCCGCACATACTATAGATCAGAAAATTAAATAATGGAGGACATACATGTATTTCGGAATCGATCCCCTTTACTGGATGATGATGATACCGGTTGTAATCCTTTCGCTGATAGCATCAATCAAGGTAAAGAGCACCTTCAGTAAATACTCTCGCGTGACCGCGGCGTCCGGCATGACTGGCGCCGAGGTCGCCATGCAGATACTCAGGAGAAACGGGCTCTCGAACGTAAACGTCGCCGAGACGGGCGGATTTTTATCCGACCACTACGATCCGCGGACAAAAGTCGTCCGTCTGTCGCCGAACGTGTTCCGGAGCAAATCCATCGCCGCCATCGGAGTGGCGGCGCATGAAACCGGCCATGCGGTTCAGCACGCGAAAGCGTACTCCCCCCTCGTTCTGCGCAACGCCATGGTCCCGGTGGCGAACATCGGATCCGGCCTGTCATGGATAATCATAATCGCCGGTTTCATCTTCGGGTATCTGGGACTGGTCAAGATCGGCATCGTGCTCTTCAGCGCGGTTGTCTTCTTCCAGCTCGTCACCCTGCCGGTGGAGTTCAACGCATCCTCCCGGGCCAAGGTCATGCTTGCATCCTACGGTCTGGTGTCGGATGCCGAGCTGAAGGGCGTGAACAAGGTTTTGTCCGCGGCGGCGATGACCTATGTTGCGGCGGCCGCGTCATCCGTCATGACGCTTCTCTACTTCCTGATCAGGGCCGGACTGCTGGGCGGGCGGGACGATTAATTTTTTTATTGAAATTCCGACAAACCCGTATTACCGTACCAGCATGACTGCATCAAATAATCAGAATCAACGTGCTATTACGGCGGCCGATACTGCATCAGCATGGATTCCCGCTCGCCGGGCGAGCCATCTGCCTTATACCGTGGCATTCCATGAAGATATCCTACGTGTAATACAATAATCAATCTCGGCTCGCGAATGTACTGACAGGGACGGCAGCGAGAGGGGCATATATGAATTTAAAAGGGATACAGAATAAACTGAAGCATATCATACTCAGGCCTTTCCGCGCCGCGGGGGACTTCCTGTTCGTCGACCTGCGAACCGTCATGAAGAACTTCGGAGACCACGATGGAGAACTCTCAACCTGCGCCCTGGCGTTCTTTTTGCTGATATCCTTCATCCCCCTCTCGCTGGTCATCATAGCGACCATGAGCTTTTTCTATAAGTCCGATGCCCTGGCGACTTTTTACATAGCCCAGCTGAAAAACCAGCTCCCCTCAATCAATATCGAGCGGTTCATATCAATCATAGACAGGATCATTTTCAAGAAGCGGTACCTGGCCTTCATCTGGATACCCTTCCTGTTCTGGTGGGGAAGCTTCGTGTTCGACATCATCGAGCGGGGCCTTGAAAAGGCCTTCAGGATCGACGAAAGCAGGCGGTACTGGAAGGCTAAGATCAGGCACTTTGTCATTATCCTGGGCATGGCCATCTTCATCCTGGCAATGACCCTGTTTTCAAACTTCATCGCCATTCTCAAGAACACGGACATCGCCCGGTTTGTCGAGGAGAATCTCAACGAGCTCGGCATACTGAACACCCTGATCACGAAAATCGAGAACATACCCCTGGTCCTGTCGTCTGTCACGACCCTGGTGGTAAACATGTTTCTCATCTTCACCATATACCGGTTTGTGCCGCCGAAAAAGCTCAGCAACAGATCGCTTTTAAAGGGCGCCCTGTTTGCGTCATTCAGCTATGAGATCGTGAAAATTCTCTTTTCCTACTACATCAAGGAAATCAACGACTACACCTCGATTTTCGGCTCACTCAACACTATCGTCATTTTAATGATATGGATATGGTACACCTGCTTCCTTTTCGTCATCGGCGCGGAGCTGGCGTGGGTGTTCCACGAGAAGGAAGAGGAAGGCAGGGAGCTGGAATTCCAGGAATGAAGAGCGACTTCATGCGAAAATATATGGTCTATTCATTGATAACGGCAGCGATCGGCATCATTCTATTCCTGTCCGGTTGCAGCGACTCAAACACGGCGGGCCTTAACAGCCTGCCGATCCCGGGATGCAGGGCCTTTGATTGCCACCAGTCAACACCCCTGTCCGTGTATCCTCCTCTAAGCGGCGAGCACCTGGCGCATTTTGGAGGTGAGGATTTCGGCAGCGGCATCGGATGCGAAACATGCCATTATCAATATGACAAGAATCCGCTGCATAAAAACGGATTTATAAATGGGTACAACTGGCTGATCGGAAGCGATGCCCCGGGCGATATAATTAAATTTAAGTCGCCGCCGGTCGGGTCTTCAGCGGTATTTAATAATACAAGTTGCAGTGGCACGGGCAACACCAATTGCCACAATGGCGCTGAAAACTGGTACTAGGGCCGGTTCTGATCGTTATCATTAATAATTACTCGACTTAGGCGAAAATTGAATTAAGACCTCCCTCCCCCTTGAGGGCCGCTCTCGGCCATCCGTGGCCTCCTCGGCATTGGTACATCCTGTACGGCAGGTGAGGGCTGAGGTGGGGGTGAAAAAGTTGCAGAAAGATTCAATTTCTGTTCTAATCACCCTCCCCGGGCCCCTCCCATCAAGGGAGGGGAATAAAAAATTCTTATAGTCGGCCAATAATTATATGCAAAGGTTGAATGTACAATTCAGCCCGCAAGCATGTTGAAATATCGGTAAAGGAAACGGTTTGATGGGATTCGTCAGGGCCGCGGGATCGGCCGTAAAGATGTTGAAAAATATCGGCGCGCGCGGAATCGTGCTGGCGTCTGTTCCGCTTATATTGATCCGCGCCGTTCCGTCATGGGCGGCTCCAACCATAGAGGGCTCGCTCGAAACGGGTGGATACGTGTATTCCCCACAGCAGTACGGTTTCGCCGGAACCGGAACCGAATACCGCATCTATGAAAACGTGGCATTTGACGCCGCGTTCAACGATAACTGGTCTTTCCATTTTGACAGCAGGGCCGGGTACCAGTCTCAAAAACGCGAGGCGCCTGATCACTGGATTTTAAATTTATATTACAGCTACCTTGAATACAGGAGCGATTCCTTCGGCTTCCAGTTCGGCCGGATCATGGATTTTAATAACCTGATATATTTATACTTTGACGGCTGCCTTCTAACGAACACGATCACAATATCGGGCAGCAAGCTGATCCTGGACCTGTACGGCGGCGTCATCGTCAAGGACGACTACCTGAAGGAGTACCGGAACGACCTGTCGTTTCGCACGTTCAGCAGCGTTGATTACCGGAACATCTTCATCAAGCAGCGGGTGGGCGATTACGTCGCGGGGACGAAGGTAACGCTTGTCGCTGAGAAGGCGGGCATATTCGGCCTTGATTACCAGCTGGTGCTCAACAACAACGCCATGGCGGAGCATTACGCGTCGGTCAATTTCGAGACGGCGTTCTCCACAAAGTTCAAATTGTACGGCTACGGGACCCTTGACCTCGTCAGGGTGCTCCCTTCCGGCACCCTTGTCGGGATGCAGATCGATCCGGTCGAATCTTTTTCACTGGTGATAAGCCACGAGTATTACCGGCCGGTATTTCTCAAGAACTCGTATTTCTGGAGCTACTTTGAGCCGTACGGCAACCAGGAAGCGAGCGCGACGCTCCTCTTTATCGTCTCGAAGCCGCTCACCGTTGACGTCAAATACGGCGCGATCATCTATGATTCCGCTTCAGAAGTCGGCAATGAAATCGCGCTCGGTCTCGAGCACCGGAATATCAACAAATTCGGGATTAAAGTGAATGCCGAATTAATAGTCGGTCCCGAGGGTAATCTTATAACGCTCCAGGCCATGATGAAGAGGCGCGTATCGATCCTCAATCTTCTGGCGGGAGGCGGGGTCGAGTTCTACAACGACGATGTCATAACGAGCGGCCTTTCGACCGGATACTTCGCGACCCTGGGGGCGGACATTGAAATCATCAAATCCCTGATCCTGTCCGCCAGCGGGGAGTATTCCGGCAATCAACGCTCCAGGTATGACATACGGGGCACTGTTTCCCTTAAATATATCTTTTAAGTGATATTCATGAAAAACCCAAAAAATTACATTTTTGTTCTTATCGCGATCCTCTCTTCAGCGGGCGCGTTTGTTTTTTCAAAGGATCAAAGGATTTTCCCCCATAAGGTGCATATTGACGGGAGTATTGAATGCGTCTACTGCCATAAAAAAATCAATGAAAGCACATCGACCACCGGGGGAAAAGAAATCCCCTACCGGAAAATATGCGATGACTGTCATGGAGGAAAAGAGGGGTTCTCCGCAACAATACGGCTCCGCTACCATCAGGTCTATCAGAATAACCACCAGTTCCACATCAAAGAGCAGGGCCTTGCCTGCAAGGATTGCCATGAAGCCCTGTACACGAAGGAGGCTCCTTCCCAGGAGGAAAGCATTGTTAAAATGGAATACTGCTTCCAGTGCCATGACAACAACACGGCCACGCAGTACTGCATGCTCTGCCACGTGAATCCCACCGTGCCGGACGACCACCTGAAGGGATGGAACAAGCTGCACGGGAAAAAAGCGAACGCCGGCCAAAAAGAATGCCAGAAATGCCACACCAGCAGGGAATCATGCCTCAGGTGCCACCGGAGCTCGAAAAACGTCGCCCGGTACCACAACCCGAATTACCAGGCGACGCACCGGTATGAGTCCCGGATCAGCCTGAAGAACTGCAGGGCGTGCCATTCGGACAGGCAGTGCCGGGACTGCCACAAGGCCAGCGGAGTAAACTTCAAAAGTCCTCTGATTCAGAAACGCCATCCCCTTGGATGGACGAACCGCTCTTCGTCCCACTTTCACGGCAGGAAAGCAAAGCTCAACCTCGCGTCGTGCACCACCTGCCACACGCAGAATGAGTGCCGGTACTGCCACTTCTGGATGAAAAAGGGCCTGCGGCTGTAAGCCGAGGGAAAAGGAGCCCGCGACAGGCCGGCGCCCGGTCATCGCAAGCAGACACACGGCTGGTCAGAACAGGGGCGGTGGTCCCGGATCGCACGGGATATCAATTGGCTTTTAAAAACAGATCCGCATCACGGGTCGTTTCAACCGGCAGCTCCTCCATCGGGATATGCCCGGCATCCTTATAGACGATGAGCCTCGCATTCTTGATGTCGCTTTTAAACCGATTTCCCAGTTCGAGGGGGACCCAGCTGTCCTTTGCTCCCCACATGATCAGCGTGGGCACGGCAACCTTTATGATATTATGATACCCGGTAGAAAACTCTTTTATCAGAAAGAGAAATATTTCCTTGGTTTGCTTGCGGTTTCCGGGATAGAACATCATCTCATAGTATCGGTCGACCGCGTCCTGCGCGGCCTTGTCCGGGTCGCCATATACCTCCCGCACGTTCATGGCGACAATGAATTTGGGCGTGATCCGCGCGGTGAAATATCCAATGACCGGCGTGGTGTACAGTTTGATCGCGATGGGATCTTTCAGAGGATATCCCAACGCGTCAATGAGGATGAGCTTCCGCACCTGGCCGGGGTGACGCACCGCGTAGTTCCACGCGAGTTGGCCGCCGAAGGAGTTACCCGCGAGGTAAACTTCTTTCAGACCGAGCCTCATGAAAAAATCTCGGAGGAAATTCATGTATTGTTCCATGTTATATTCAAAATCTGCCTTTCCGGTGAGTCCCCATCCGGGAAGGTCAAGCCTGATGAATCTGTATTTACCCGATAGTTGTTTTATCCATCCGTCCCAGGTATGCAGTGACGAAAAAACCCCGTGGAGGAGAACCAGCGCGGGTCCCCTCCCCTCATCCCGATAGTGCACCCTGGTGCCGTCTATTTCAACGAACTTCGAGGGGAGCGGCGCGTATTTTTTTTCAAGTTCTTCTCTCGGCATATCCGAATAAAACGCAATCAGTATGACAAAAAAGAGCAAAATAGACAATAGAATGCCAGCAGCAGTAATAATCATTATTCCTCCCGGTCGTGCTAGGATTTTAAATGAACTGTATATGAGAAAAGAATTTAATTAATATCATCGCATCCCAGTATGGTATTATTTTCAACAATTTAATTCATGACCGTGAGATATTATATAATATAAAAAACTGACTTTCCACATACTGTCATTCCCGCGAATGCGGGAATCTCTAACAATTTCAGGAGATTCCGGCATTTCGCGGAGTTTACCCCGGCCGATGCGAGCCGGGGCTTCAGCCGGAATGACTTGTCCAAAAAATTTTATTCTTAATATTTATATGATCCGCATGCAATGATAATGAAAAGTGTTTGACGAACTCCTTATTGTCATCCATTGTTATAATTGCTTACGCGCGAGTCGATCAGCGCACTCATACCCACTGATCCACAAAGGAGGGCCCGCCATGGCAACAACAGCCAGAGCGTCCGGCAAAGAGATCTTCGGATGGGCCATGTTCGATTTCGCCAATTCATCGTACACAACGGTCATCATTACGGTCGTGTACTGCGTCATCTTTCCCCGCCTCATCGTGGGCGACGCGCCCGAGTACCGCCTGGGCAATCTGCTCTGGAGCAGCGCTCTCTCGATCAGCTATTGTTTAGTCCTGCTGGCCTCTCCGCTCCTGGGAGCCATCATGGATTTCACCGCGTCTAAAAAGAGATTTTTATTCGTCAGCTATATCCTGACCGTGATCGCCACCGCGGCGCTCTTCTTTGTTCATCCGGGAAACATTATACTGGGCATGGTCTTCATCGTCCTGTCTAACATCGGTTTTTCCTTCAGCGAGGCCTTCGTGTCGAGCTTTCTCCCTGACCTTGGTCCGCCCGATGACCTGGGCAAAATATCCGGATACGCCTGGGGGCTCGGCTATTTCGGCGGTCTCGCGTCCACCGCCATCGTCATGTTCGGTCTTGGCGCCCTGACCATCGAAAACTTTCCAAACCTCACGCTGGTGGGCCCCGTAACCGGGGCCTTTTTCCTGCTCGCCGCCATCCCGACGTTCCTCTGGGTAAAAGAGCGGGGCACGGCGCAGGAGCTTCCCCGGGGCGAAAGCTACCTGTCCATCGGCTTCAAGCGGCTGAAAAAAACGTTCATGCAGATCAGGGATTACCGCGACCTCGTGATACAGCTGGCGTCCTTCTTTTTCGCCTACGCGGGCCTTTCAATCGTAATCAGCTTCGCCTTCATCTACGGCGATCAGATCATCAAATGGACCGGCCTCACCCAGATGCTCATGTTCATCATCACGCAGTTGACGGCGGCGGGCGGCGCATTCCTCTTCGGCGTCATCCAGGACCGGTGGGGAGCCAAGCGCACCTTCGCCGCAACGCTGGTTATATGGGTCGCGGCGGTCACCTTCATTTACGGCGTGGACGGTATTACGGCGTTCCTGAACGGACTTTTCGGCGCTTCCCTGCAGGCCCAACACGTATTCCTTGTAATCGGGTCAATCGCCGGTCTGGGCCTCGGCGCCACCCAGTCCGCCTGCCGCGCCATGGTCGGCCTCTTTTCGCCGGACACGAAGTCGGGAGAATTCTACGGCCTCTGGAGTCTCACGGGCAAGCTCGCCGCCATATTCGGCCTCATGGGACTGGGCGTTCTTCAGGTGGCCCTGGGACTGCAAAACGCGATCCTCGTATGCTCCGCGTTCTTCGTCATAGCCATCATAATAGCCCTGTTCGTAAATGAGACCAGGGGCAGAGCAGCGGCCGCTGATCATTCCGGGGAATAACAAAAAATAGTACTTGCCAATTGAACTGTTTCATTGTACATACATAATAGATGCAATCCCGCATACATGCGGGCGGACCCCTGACTCCTTCAAAGGAAAAACGCTATGTCGTCAAGTAAAGTCTTTTCGCCCATCAAATTCATTCTCCGGCTCACACTTCGGCTTGAGCTTTATACTGCCTTGATAGTGGTTCCCCTGGTCTACTATTTCGGCAAGCTTACGGGGCATTATGACGCAGAGGCGTCACATGTACTTCGTACTGCATCAGGTTTATCGATCATAACCTGCCTGATAATCGGCACTATTATCCGATTCATATTGCTCTCCATCATATTCCGCAAGATAAACAAAGAGTCGGCAGATCTTGTTAAAACCAAGCGCAGACTTCTTAATTACCCGCGAGTTGAAATGGCGATTATTATATTACGCTGGGCGCTCGGCCTAATCTACATTTATTTAACCATGTACCTGCACGGCTACGTTGATCTCGCTCGCGCCAAAATTTATTTCATCGACATTGTAATGAGCTCCACCGTCAACGGCGTCATAGCCTTTTTTGCGACCGAGAACATACTGTCCCGAGTCCTCACGCTGCCCCGCATGATCGCCACTCCGGTTCCGGCCGGATCCTATTCCCAGCTCAGCATACCGGTCAGGCTCCTGATGACCGTCATCGCGGTTATCATCATACCACTGGTGATCATGGGGTTAATGATCATCCTCATACACTCAAAAACCATAGAGCTTGAGCAACTTGGCGGGCATATTATCTTCATAACCGTCATGTCCATTATCACCCTGACCGTGATCCTGTTAGAGAGCACCCGGGGGATCCGGCAGGGCATGAGGATGACGATCGACACCCTCAAAACCCTGGAACAGGGCGATTTCAACGTCGAAAGCATCCCCATGCTCGACCGGAGCGAGATCGGCACCATCAGCCAGTATGTAAACTGGCTCTCGACGTCGCTCCGCGAATTCTTCAGAAAAAACATCGCGCTCAACCGCCAGCTCAACTCGCTCACGGTGCAGCTGACCCGTAACGCGGAGGCGCTGACTCAGAACACGCGGGAGGAGGCATCCTCCATGGAGGAGATCATGGCCACCACGGAGGAGATATCCAGCGGCGCAGAATCGGCGACCAACAGCGTGGAAGACCAGTTCGCCGCTATGGAATCGCTCATTCAATCGATGAGCGATCTGTCGACGATGATGGCAGGCGTGACGGAGCGGATCGAGTCGGTGATAAGCCTCTCGGGGGAAATCGACGCCACGGCCGGGGCGAGCGCCACTACCCTCGACGCCATGATCGAGAGCCTGAAGATCGTGTCCGAGAGCTCCGCCCAGATGACCGGCATCATCGAGATCATCAACGACATCTCCGACAAGATCAACCTCCTGTCCCTGAACGCCTCGATTGAGGCCGCGCGCGCAGGCGAGGCGGGGCGGGGCTTCGCGGTCGTTGCTGACGAGGTCTCGAAGCTGGCGGACATGACCGCCAACAGCATCAAGGATATCAGCTCGCTGGTCCAGCGCAACATCGACGAGATCAGGACGGGGATGAAGCGGATCGACGATACGGTCGCCACTATCAGCTCCATCACCAAGCTGGTCAACTCAATCAACGTCCAGACCACCGACATCTCCGGCCAGATGAAAACACAGCGCGCCATCAACGAGAAGGTCAACCGCGAGACCGACACCATCAAGCAGAAGTCGAATATCGTCAAGTCGGCCATGCAGGAGCAGAAGAACGCCCTCTCTGAAATCGTCAAGGCCATTGCGAGCATCAACCAGTCTACCCAGAGCACGGTCGAGGCGGCGGACAACCTGTTCCGCAGCGCTAAGGAAGCGGACAAGGTGGCAGCAGAATTGACGAAGGATTAACAAAAATCGGGCGTATTACTTTACAGCCCTGAGCATCCCATACCCGAACATGCCGCTCATAAAAAATTTTTCAAGTATATTGCATCCGATGATGAACTGGTCAACATCGCTTTTAGTAAAGCCGCCGCTTAACCTGCTGCCATGCTGAACAGCGTTTTGTCTCCACCACCGGAGCGTGGGGAGCGTTTTTTCTGTGATGTCGATGGCCGTGACCTCATGAAATCCAGCCTGTATCAGTCCGTTGCAACAGTAGCCCAGGGAATACACCCGCCCGTTCCCCCATGTCCGAAAGAGTTGCAGGTACTGAAATCCGTGCCTCAGGTAATGTGCGATCTCCCGGTGAAGCGGCAGTATCTTCAGCAGCATGAGGTCGCAGAGCACCAGGACTCCGTCATTCCTCAACACCCGGAAACACTCCCGGAACAGCTTCTGCCTATCGGCCATAAGATGCGACGACTCCATGACCCATACGATATCGAAATAGTCGTTCGGGAAACCGTTGTCGAGTCCGTCGGCCACCCTGAATTGCACCGCGTCATCATACCCTTTCTCCCTGCTCGCAGCTGCGGCCAGGCGTATGCCCCGTTCGCTGGTGGATATTCCAATGATCGCGCATTTACATTTTTCGTGTATACGGAACGCGGGTGCGCCGATGCCGCACCCGACGTCCAGCACCCTGCTGTCGCTGGTGACGTTGCAGAGCGCCAGCATCTTATCCACCAGCAGGTCGGTTGCTTGCGGCAGATCAGTTGCCCCGTTCTCGAAATAGCCGAAATGTAAATTATCGCCCATGAATTCCTTCCACGCGTCAGTGACGTGGTTGTAGTGTACCCGCGCGCTTGTTGACATCGGTGACATTGATCCCTCCTTCCGTATTATTTTTTCGCTGCTCTGGTCCAGGCCGCTCAGTACGATTGCGCGGCGCGGTCGAAAGCCCGCCGCGTCAGCTCCTCGGGATGCAGGTGAACCTTCATCTGTTCGGTCAGTTCCGGGACCACCGATTCCGCCATGGGGGATGCCGACCCATCCCTCCATACGTTCCTCCATGAGCATGTCGGCCCGAATGCCCGACCCGTCTTCGGAATATTGATATCCCCGGATGAGAAATCCATTCTCAGAACACCCGATGCATTCACGATGGCCGGTATGGATTATCGTTTTTTCTTGCTGGCGCGGATATTCTCCAGAACGGACTCGATCCTCGACCGGTTATCCTCCGATCCGACATAACTTCTAAAAAGCCATTCCTGCACTTTCATCGATCCCTCGAGGCTGTTGTGCAGCAGTTCAATGCTCAGCCTTTTTGTCTCGATAAGGCAGGTCCTGTCAAATGACGCCATTTCCCGTGCGATCGCGGTCGACTTCTCGACCACGGCGCCTTCGGGAAATACCTGGCTAACATACCCTAGTCTGAACGCCTCGTTAGCGTCGACGATCTTTCCGGTCAGGGCCCATTCCTTCGCAGGGCCCAGGCCAATCACGCGCCAGAGCGGATCGAGAAGCGGCGTAAGGGAAAGTATGATCTCACGCTGGCTGAATTTCGCCCGCTCGGAGGCGTACCGGATGTCGCACATGAGGGTCAGGTCAAAACCGCCGGCCATGGCTGGCCCTCCCACGGCCGCGATCACCGGCTGGCTGCAGAACATGATCGACCGGTAGGCCCGATGGAAGAGCGCGGTGAACTCCTCGTTGGCTCCCTTTCTCACCGTTTTGAGAAAATCAAGATCAAAGCCGGCCGAAAAAATCTTCTCGCCGCCGGTCAGAATGATCACCGAGACGTCGCTACGGGAATCGAGAAGCTCGAAGAGATCCCCCAGCTCCTTGAGCACATCCGGCGAGAGCGCGTTTCCCTTGTCATGTCTGTTCAGCAGCACGGTTGCCACTCCCTTCTCCACGGTCAGCGCGGTGTATTGAGAGTCCATAGCATGCTCCTTTGTTTATCAGGTACCCTTAAAACATGTAACAGATCCGCATGGTGTATTCAAGATCAATACCAGTGAAGCAATGCCGTGCGGCCGTTCAAAAAACTATATGGCCTCTCCGCCTCACCCGCTCTCGGAGAGGCCATAAGAAGTACATATATGACAGACCGACCTATTTTTCCTTTTCGTCGTCCGGAACGGGAACGCCGGCGAGCTTCTTCGCGGTCTTCTGCTTGTCCTTCATATTGACCAGGCGGGATATCATGATCCTCTGGGCCTGCGGCGACCCGGCCCCGTGCAGCGACTCGGTGAGATATCCCACGGCGGCGGTGCCGAGGGTCAGGTTCTCGATCAATCTGAGAATGCGAATCCTGTTTTCGGCGGGAACGCTGCTCGTGCCCTGAAAATATTTTTTTACCCACTTCCCCACCTCGGACGATTTGAGGTCGTCTTCCGAGGGGCAGGTCGCGACGAGGCCGCCGGCGACATCCTGCGCCAGCCGGGCTATCTCATAGGGAAAGCGCGTCACGTTCTGCTTGTGAACGTTGGCCAGAAGCGAATTCACGTAGTAGGTGCCGCTCGGCTCCCGGTGCCCTTCTGACGCGCAGGCGATGCATCCGCAGTAGAGCGTTTCATTGAGTTGATTCATCTCAATTATCTTGTCTTTGACATGGGAAGCCTTTTCAATGCCGTTGTATTCGGCGACCGTCTGGACCGCGCCAATCAGGACGTCCCCGACTCCCACCTTGCAGGCATAGCTCTGGCGGTGATACGAAGCGAACTGCTCCACCAGCTGGCCGGAAAAATCATACTCCTTGTACATGAACACCCGGTCCCAGGGAACAAACACGTCATCGAAGACGATCAGCGCCTCGTGGCCGCCAAACGAAATGTTCCCCTGGTCTATTTTTCCCTTTTCGAGCTTTCTGGTATCGCACGACTGGCGCCCCATGATATAGGTGATTCCCGTGGTATCGCTCGGCAGGGCGAAAGAGATCGCGTAATCCCTATCTTCTTCCCGCATGGTAATTGTCGGCATCACGATGACTTCGTGCGAATTCACGGCGCCGGTCTGATGGGCTTTCGCGCCGCGCACAACGATGCCGTCCTTTTTTTCCTCGACGACCCTGAGGAACATGTCCGGATCGGCCTGCTTATGCGGCGGAAGCGACCGGTCTCCCTTGGGATCCGTCATGGCGCCGTCGCACACCAGGTCGTTCTCCTGCACGTATTCAAGATACTTCAAAAACCGTTTATGGTACCCGGTTCCGTGTTTGACGTCGATATCATAGGTGGTTATCGAGAGGGCGTTGAGAGTGTCCATGCCGACGCACCGCTGGAAACAGCATCCGGTGAGCGAGCCCACGAGCCTGCCCATTTTGCTCTTTTTTACCAGGTCGTCCACGCTCTGGTGGATATGGGTGAACCGGTTGATCTTTTTACCGGTAAGGTGGGATTTCGCCGTCATGATATCTTCGTATTTCGGATTCTGGGCCAGGGAATAGGTCATGGCCACCGCGTTCAGGGAAGGCCTGATGATGGGATCATCGACCACGTTCTCCACCTTCTTCCCGAACATATACACGACCAGCTTTAATTTTCGTAAACTCTCTATATATTCCTGCGGTGTTTTCATGGTTATATGTTCTCCTTTATTTGTAATATTGAAATCAGCTCTTCAATACCGGACGCACCGTATCGGCAACCATTTCCTTGCTCTGATAAATTTAAATACGGCTCAAAGCAAACATCATCCGTCATTTTTTATCAACCGCCCTGTCAGCGTAATCAGATACACGGTGATTGATCATCCGGTACCTCGCAATTTGCATGATACCGGCACCCCGGTGAATATATGGTGGTTTTATGTTCCAACAGTTACAAAGAGCGACATACCGTGGATCCCGAACGTAATCAGTGCCTGGGCACGCCGTCACCGTACGCGTCAATAAATCTCTTCCCCTGCTCTCTCCCGCTCTGATACGCGGCATTCAGGACTTTCAAATCCGTCGTCACTCTTCCCGCCGGTATGTCCGGCGGGGGCGCGATCTCTGAAATCCGCACCCCGGCGGGCGGATTTTTAATGAACCGCACCGCTTCCATATAGACGACGGGCCTGTTCTTCATAGCCCGGGCGAATTGCGGATATTTCCTGAACATCAACGGATACAGGAACGATATCCTGCTCCTTTTTTTTACGTAATCCGAGGGCCGCGTCCGAATGACCGTTATGTCAGTGGCGCCCCGTCGATACGCTTCTATAACGGGAATCGAATCGGCAACGCCCCCGTCGGTCACCTTTTCAGAGTTGATCTCAAGAATGTTCCGGTAGAGGATCGGCAGGGAGCTGGAAACCTTCAGGTAATGCTCCAGAGTTTTTTCATCCGGTTGAAGGTACAGCCCCCCGCCGGTTTCCATTGATGTCGCTACGACGATATACTCTTTGTTGCGTTTTTTTATTTTATCAAAAATCTTTTTCAGATCAAGACGATACTCGCTGATGGTTATGTCCCAGAGCCAGTCAAGGTCCATCAGGTGCCCCCCCCGGAGAAATCTTCCAAAGCTTATAAACCGGGGAGTTGAAGAATATCGCTCTATTATGTCGAAATTTCTGTCGTTCTGTCCCGCCAGGTGCGACGCAAGATTGCACGCGCCGGCGGAAACGCCGATGTAGATGTCGAACGGATCAAATGCTTCGCTTCCGAACGCGTTCAAAACGCCGGCCGCGAACACGCCCCTCATCCCTCCTCCTTCAACAACCAGTGCCGATTTACCGCGCTTGGTCTTCATTATCCCTTTTGCCGTTTCGCTGCAATTTCATCATGAACGTACGGATCAACGAACTATTCCTCCGGGGCTCCGGTAAATATCGCATCGAACGAGTCGACGACCGCACTCTCGCCGGACAGGATGTAATCACAGCAGCCGAAATATTTCCTGAATTCCGAACCGATAAAGAAACGGGACGACAATATTTTCCCGTAATAATACGCCGCTTCCGGATTGTCCCCGACTATCGCGTTGAGCTTCTCGCCGGACGCGTCCCCGGCAAGCTCTTTCAGCTTCGGTATGCATATCGACAACGACCAGAGGTGCATCCACGCATGGGAAAGCATCCTGAAGGCCTGTTGAAGCGGCGTCGCGTTGGCAAATATATCAAGCATTTTGCCCGATTCCCGGTATGTATGAAGCAGGGATACCACCTCATCCATCCGCTCGACCCCGGCTTTCACCGCCGAAATATACGTATCATCCACTGCGGAGCGGGCCGCATCTATGGTTTCGCCTATCCTCTTTTTATACACTGAATAATTATACATGTCGGGATTCATCAGGAGCTTTCTCATGGTAAGGTCTATGGACTGGATGCCGTTGGTCCCCTCATACAGCGAAAGTATTTTTGAATCCCGGGCGAGCTGTTCAACCGGATAATCCGAACAATAG
>Ga0154692_117_pt4 | contig 20392 bp, 18 predicted proteins | sample Rifle2008BG13ft_FD_116121 | JGI IMG/M metagenome (GOLD analysis project Ga0154692, IMG submission 116121) | Spirochaetes bacterium RBG_13_51_14
TCAAAATACTCTTTTATGTCAAACATACTGCGTATCGCGCTCTGAAGCGTAATGGTATAATATAATTAAATTTCCGGGCTTTTGTCAATTATTTATGCTATTATTCCGAACATTTATCAGGCCGCCGGTGTGATACCTGCCCATATCAGACGGACGCCGGAAGTGGTTTGAAATCAGTCATACTGTGGTGCCTGAACGACCCCGATGCTGCCCCTCTTGCAGGGAAAAACAGAAAAAAATTCCCGATTTACTTAAAATGCTAAAGTCACCGTGAAATAATACCGAAATAAATAACGGGCGAAAACCCAATTCATGGAGGAATGGGTATTCCGGGAGGTTTTTTATGGACGATCTCATGAAAAAGGAGGATCGTGAGATTAAACGGGACAACAGGGAGGTTGATTCTGAAAAGATCAGAGAATACCGCAAGAAAATTTCTGATGATACCTATCTTGAACATGCAATCAACAGAATTGCAACTGACCTGTCTCACTATCTGACCAAGTAAAACAGGCATTTCAATGCCGCTGATTCAGGGACTGAGAGAATTCAAATTGATGATGGCCGGGCGTTTTCCCGGCCAGAGCTGTTTGGCCGGTCGGAGTTCCGGGACGTGATCGATGGTGAAACGCGACTCCTACTTTGAATTGCAGCACAACAGGACGGTAAAGGTCCTGTTCCTTTTGCTTTTCGGCGCCGTTATCGCGGGCCTTTTTTTCATTTTTAGATATTACGTGTGGCCATTCCTGTTCGCTGTGCTTCTCTACGTCGCGCTCCGCCCGGTGTACGATTTCATGGCGAAGTACATCAAAAGGAGGGGTCTCGCGTCCGGTTTAATGATACTCATTCTGATAGTCGCGATCATGGTGCCCCTGTTTTTCGTCGTAGCCGCACTCGCCGATCAGATATACCACCTCGTGAAGATCGTCCAGAAGCAGATCGAGAGCGGCGTTATAGAGGACGTCTATTACAGCCCCTTCATACAGTGGATCGACGAGTACCTGGATATCGATCCGGCCACAATCGCCGCCCGCATAACTAATTTTGTGCAGAACATCTCTGGCATGATCCTCTCCAGCATTCAGACCATTATCGCCTATCCGTTCCGCTTCATGGTCAATTTCTTTTTTCTGCTCCTCATGCTCTTTTTCCTGTTCAAAGACGGTCATAATCTCGAGTCGATGTTCTACCGGGCCCTTCCGTTTCCCGAAGACATTGAAAAGCAGGTGATCGACCGCCTCAAGGAGGTCGTCAGGGTTCTTCTCATCGGGAATATCGTGATCATGATCTTCCAGGGTTTGATGGTCGGCCTGGGGCTGGTCGTCACCGGAATCCGGCTGGCCTTTCTGGGGGGCAGCGTCGCCGCGATCCTGTCGCTGATACCGGTGATCGGGACAAGCCTTGTCTGGATACCGGCCGTGATCTATCTGGTTTTCACCGGATCATACCTGAAGGCCCTGTTCCTTGGAGTATGGTGCCTGGCCTGGTACCTCCTGCTCGAAAACCTGGTCAAGCCGAAGGTCTTCGGCAGGAAGCTCAGGTTCCATCCCGTGGTATTTTTTTTCCTGCTCCTGGGCGGCATACAGGCCTTCGGGCTCCCCGGCGTTTTCATAGGCCCCCTCCTGCTGACCCTCTGCTACTCCCTGTGGGAGATATACCGGATGCTGCAGGCCTATGACATCAATCAGTCTTCCGATGGGCAAACAGACGGCGGACCCGGCGAAACCGTATCAGCCGATTGATGGTCATCAACATCCCACCTGACTCTGCTAAAAAATCATCGCAACCGGCATGATTTATAGTTGCAATTATACTATGATGGAATGATTTTAGCCGGATACGGGCTCTCCTTATGGCAAAATATCAGGGAAAACCGACCAGATTTTCAAGAGACGGCATAATTAAATCCGCCGGCGATCATGTCGCGTCTTCAGACAGGACGCGTAAAGCAGTTGCGGCGTTGATAGATCGGCTCAGGAACGCGGCCGGAATGGTCGGAAATCCGCTGCGGTCGGTCCTGTCAAGAATCAGGGACAGAATTCCGCTGAATACCGTGATTCAAAAAGCGTCCGACTACCGGTCACAACGGCTGGCAGGATCGCAACGATATGCCATGAGCGCATATTCGCTGCCCGGAGCTCTTGAGAGGATTGTCAGCAGATGCGTTGAAATAACCCGATCTCTTTTTTTTGCCGTTCGGAGGTCTCGTACAGCCGTAATCGGCATTATCGCCGGGGCCATGATCGCTTTTGGCGTAATCCTTGCCATGGATTTCGTCAGGGTTAAATCACTGGCCACGTTCCAGCCCAACGCCACGACAAAAATTTACGACCGGCACGGAATGCTCGTATCGGAAATCTTCGCCCAGAAGCGGGACGTGGTCCCGCTTAAAAAGATCCCCCGGGACCTGGCCAACGCATTCATCGCCATCGAGGACAACGAATACTACGATCACTGGGGAGTCAATCCCAAGGGAATCGTCCGAGCCTTTTTCATCAACATTTTTTCGGGAAGGATCAGACAGGGCGGTAGCACCATAACCCAGCAGCTCGCCAAGGTGCTGCTCACGTCGCAGGAGCGGAACATATTCCGGAAGATCAAGGAAGCGTTCATTGCCGTCATGATGGAGATGACCTATTCCAAGGATGAGATCCTGAGCCTGTACCTGAACCAGATTTTTCTGGGGCACGGCACCTACGGCGTTGAAGCCGCCTCGAAGCTCTATTTCGACAAGCACGTGTGGCAGCTAAACCTGGCCGAGTGCTCCCTGCTGGCGACGCTGCCGTCGGCGCCGAACCAGTTTTCCCCCATCCGCCACCCGAAGCGCTCCATTCAGCGCCACAAGATCGTGCTGGCAAAAATGGTGGAGACGGGATTCATTTCCGTGAAGCAGGCGGAGCAGGCCTTCCTCGACTTCTGGCCCGATTATCTCGATTATGTGAGCGAGCTCGCCCCAACCATGACGACCATGAGCGCTCGGGAAAACAAGGCGCCCTGGGTCACCGAGTACGTACGCCGCGAGCTGGTGCGGAAATACGGCTACGAAATGGTGTACGAGAAAGGACTGCAGGTGCACACGACGCTTGACCTGAAAAAGCAGCTGGCCGCGCAGGATGTGCTGAAACGCATACTGGAGCGGCAGTCCGAGACGTCCGCGAAGCTTTCCTTTAAGAATGAAGACTATATCGTGGATAATTACGGCGATGCCGTTGAGTTGTTCAGGCTGCTGTTCGATATCCCCGCATTCAGAAAGAAGGGCTCGCGCCAGCGTGAAAAGATAAATAATTTCATCCGCGACGAGATCGTCGAGGAGCTTGACGGCCTCAACTACCTGGCAGGGATCGACAGCGTCAGCAGTTTCCTCGACCGATACAAGGGAACGTACCTGGAAGACAAAAATTTACAGAAAGTGGAAGGGTGCGTCGTTTCCATCGACCACCGGAACGGGTACATAGAGGCCATGGTCGGCGGGAGCGAGTTCACCAGCATCAACCAGCTGAACCGGGTGCAGCAGGCGCGGCGCCAGCCGGGCTCGGCCGTCAAACCGCTTATTTACGCGGCCGCTATCGAGAGCGGCGAGTTTACCGCGGCATCCTCGGTGATGGATTCGCCGGTTGTATTTCTCGAGAGCGACGGCGGCGATTGGATCCCTGAAAATTACGAGGGAGAGTATTCCGGGTTCGTGCGGCTCCGCAAAGCCCTGGCCCTCTCCATCAATGTGGTATCAATCCGGATATCCCAGCAGCTGGGGATCGAGTATGTTATGAAGTACCTGTCGAAGCTCCTGAAATTCGACAAGGCGGAGACGAAAGAGCGGATTCCGCGCAACTTTTCAATCGCCCTGGGATCCATGGAGGTGAGTCCTCTGGAGCTCACCACCGCTTACGGAATCATCGCCAACGGCGGCAGGGACGTGATTCCCTATGCCATCCGGTATGTGAAAGACCGGATGGGGAACGTTCTGGAGAACCGCGAGGAGGAAGTGCAGAAGATACTGGCCGACGAGGAAAGAGACGGCACCCTCCAGATCCTCAAGCCGGAGACCGCCCAGGTGCTGATCAGCATGATGCAGAGCGTCATATCCGGCGGCACCGGAGGATCGGCCTCGCCGGGCAGGCCCGCGGCGGGAAAAACCGGCACCACCAACAACTGGAAGGACGCCTGGTTCGTCGGGTTCACTCCGCAGGTGACCACCGGCGTCTGGGTCGGGTATGACAAGATGGGGCTTTCCCTGGGGATCGGCCAGTCCGGCGGCGCGGTAGCGGCGCCCATATGGGGCGAGTACATGCGGGAGGGGTTGAAGGACGAGCCCGTTTTGGATTTTCCCCAGTACGGAGGACTCATCACCCATGAGGTATGCGAACTTTCCGGCCTGCTGCCGTCCGCCGATTGCCGTGATACGATAGAAGAAATATTCGTGCCGGGAACGGTTCCCTCAAAGACCTGCGATATGTGCGCCGACATCATTGGCGGCGTAAATCTTCCAAAAAAGGGACCCGCGGAGGACATCACGAAAGAACAAAAAAAGACGATCATCAGGCAGATGGAAAAGAAGAAACATGAATCGATTTTCGAGCATATTCACGATGATTTGCTGAAATGAGACGTGCCGGAGTATCGCCGAACGGTTAATCAATTACGCCACAATACGGGAGGATCGGTAATGAAACCAGATATATACGCTTTAAAGCGCGATGGTGCGGCGCTGATCGTAATCGACATTCAGGAACGGCTGGCGGCCGCCATGAATGATTCCATCATGGAGCAGGTTCAAAGAAATACCGGCATTCTTATCGAGACGGCAAGACTGTTCGGCATGCCGATCGTCGTATCTGAACAGTACCGGAAGGGACTGGGCCCCACGCTGGCCACGGTGCGCGACAAGGTCGCGGGAATAGAGCCGCATGAGAAGCTTCATTTCGACTGTACCAAAGACAATATCCTGGGAAGAGCGATAACATCAACCGGGAGGAAAACCTTTATCATCACCGGCATCGAAACCCACGTCTGCGTGTTCCAGACCGCCCTGAGCCTTCTCGAAAATGGATACCGGGTCGTTGTGGCAAGCGATGCGGTCGCCTCGCGGCGGAAACACGACTGGGAATATTCGCTCAAGGCCCTTGCCCGTGCGGGCGCGCTGATCTATCCCACGGAAACCATATCATTCATGCTGCTGGTGAAGGCCGGCACGGAGGAATTCAAGAAACTGTCGCCGCTATTCAAGTGAGGACGGGCCCGTACCCTTACCGTATGCGCCGCATTCGTAGAATGTTCCGTCCCTCGAACGTTCCCGCCGGAAGGAAAAGGCTTGTGAGTCCCGCCGGGGCCAGGATGAAGATATCCTCGGTGAGGTAGAGGCCTCCCGGCTCGGCGTACTTCTGGCAGAGATGGAACACGGAATTGATTGTATCCGATACGATGGTGCCCGTGTCGCCCGTGGTCTGGTACTCGGTATTGCCGATATGCATCGCGATCCGATAGGAAAAATTGATGTCGAGACGGATGAGTTCGGCGCTCATTAATTTCCGGTTTATCATGAGCCGGAAAGCGGCCTCAATGGCGTCGCACCGCTTACCGTCAAAGGGGAACAGGACCAGACCGCCGTAATCCATCCGTATCCATATTTTACCTTTCAGGGGAGCGACCATGGCTTCGAGGTACTGGTGCATGGTTGCGGTAATCCGGCCGAATTTTTCCGGACCGAGTGATTTCAGCTCGCTCTTGTTGTCCAGCTCCACCATCATGAAACAGAACGTGTACTCCTGACCCAGCCTCACATCATCCCAGTCGCCGCCGGTGAGGATGTAATTTTTTTTGAGTGCCTTCAGCCTGTCAACCGGCGCTTCAATGCCCTTAAGCTTCATGATCCGCTCGAGACGCTTCAGCGTAACGCCCTTTTTCAAAACCGCCGGGGTGATATAGTCCGACACGCCGTTATGGAAGAGCTCCGCGATATCGGCGATGGTTCCTTTCGGGTCAATAATACCGCAGGCGCTGTCTCCGAGCTTTGCGAGGGTGTTAAGTGCCGAGGGGATTTCGGACGTTCGAAGCGAGGATACATCAGCGTAGACGATGGATCCCTTGGGAATGTTTTTCACGGTTTTTTTCAAATCGGCCGCCGGAGCAATATGGATAATAAATTTTTTATTTTTTACCGCACCCGCAAAGCTTTTCTCAATGTTCTTGGTATTTGAATATATGTATATGTTCATCTACTGCTCCAGATTTATGCTGTAGGCGTAGTATCCCGTGCGGCCGTCCGCCGTAATAGGCTCAAGCCCATTGAGGATAGACGGATCCAGCTTCACGCTGACCGTGTTGCTGATTGTCATGGAATTGGGTTTCGTGTATTTTGACTCGATATGGATCGTTTCCTTGATGGAGTCGTTTTTCATGAGTTCCACCTGATCCTGCGTGTAAACGCACAGCCCGGTATTGACGGCGATGCGCACCTTCACCGGCTCGCCGAGCCGGGAGCGCAGTATGTTGTACGCGAACAGCTCATTGATTATTTCCATGCCGCTCAGGGTGGCCGTCATGCTCTTGTTCGCGAAATAGAAGGCGATGAGGCCGCCGTCGCCCTCCCAGTTCCAGATGCGTCCGTTTCTTGCATAGATCGCTTTTTCAATAATTTTCCGGAGATCCGCAAAGGTGGCCTGTACCAGATTATCGGGGTGTTTCCGCACCAGCTGCGAATTCCCGGCCACGTCGATGCGCAGGAAGGAGAGGATGTATTCTTGGCCTTCGATGAGCGCCCCCCAGTTTCTTGTCCGCCGCACCGCCGGATCTTCAACGAAGAGCTGGTTTTCCGGGTCGTAGATAAACCCGCACTCTTCGTTTATCATCCTCATGATCTCTTTAAGGTACTTGATGGGGTATGCCCTTCCCCGGTAGCCGGTTGTGTGAATCTGGATAAGATGTGTGATAAAATAGAAGAACAATCCGGATTTTGCCATGTCCCTGACGATCTGGTCCGCTGCGTCCCGCTGCGGCACGGCCATGCTTTCGCGGTATCCGGTTCTTTTGTGGAGGTCGTATCCCCGGATGATATCCTTTGCAACGTGTATCATCATGTTTGCGTCCATCGATTCTGACATCGATTTGATGACGAGCGAGACGACTGTCGTGGGGATATGCATGCTCTATTTCCTGCTGTGAAGTATCACGTGATCGTATTTCATTTCATGAAATATGGATACGGTCAAGAAGAATAATGCCGCGTCCGTCAATCAGGCACCGAATCCCAGTTGAGAGGAGCGCCGAAGAACACCGGCCCGTCAATACAGGCCCGCTTGAGCACGCCGGCGGTTTCAACGGAGCACCCTGAGCAGAGGCCGGTGCCGCAGCCGAAATACGTTTCAACGGAAACCTGGACCGGCGTGCCGTTCGCCAGCCGTACGATTGTTCTCATCATCGCCGTGGGTCCGCAGGCGTATATCATATCAAAGGATTCCGCTTCGATGAGTTCGGCCGCGATATCGGTGACGAGACCCTCCCTGCCTTCGGATCCGTCGTCGGTAGCGAGGATAAACCTGTCGGCGATGTCCCTGAACCGGTCGGCCAGGTAGATAAACGAACGCGTCCGGGCTCCGTAGAGGTAGGTGACGTCGCACCGGGATTCCGCCAGCCTCCGCGCCAGATGATAGAGCGGCGCGTTTCCAACCCCGCCGCCGGCGACGAGGACCCTGCCGCCCTGCGGGAGGGTGAAGCCGGTTCCGAGCGGACCGATAACATCGATTTCTCCGGGGTCCCGCCGGACAAGGAGCTCCGTGCCCGTGCCGACGGTTTTCACGATGATCTCGATAATACCACCCTCGTGGTTGAAGATGGAGAAGGGCCTCCTGAGAAGGGGGTCATGGCGGTTTGAGATACGAACAGTGATGAACTGGCCCGGCAGAGACCGTCCCGGGCAGAAGCCTATCCTCAGCAGGTAGTGATCCTGCGAAACGAGTCTCGGTTTTTCCATCAGTCGGTTCATCGCGTTCCGCCTATTCGATCTCTTCCGATGATTCGGCATCCGCGACCTTTCGGTGCCGCCGCATCACGAATTCGTGGTTGTACTCGCCAAAGGTGTGAACCGCCGCGATGCAGAGGGGCAGGTCAATCGAGCCCTTTTGATGGAGCTCCCTGATGAACTGGGACGCCTCGGCATTGCTGTGAATCCTGCCGTAATGCTTCGGCGCGGTCATGGCGTCGTATATATCCGCAACGGTTATAATTTTTGTCTCCGGCGGCACCGAACCTTTCGCTTTCGGGTAGCCGGTGGCCTCGTCCAGTATATGATGCCCGATGATATGGGCAAACATCTTCGGAAGGTTGACGTTGACCTCTTTGAGCTTGGACACGGAGAACGCCGGATGCTGCTTCATCAGATTCCATTCAGCAGATGAAAGGGGGCCCTTCTTGTTCAGGATTCGGTTGGGTACGCAGAGCTTGCCGATGTCGCTGTTGATGGCGGCCATGGTAAGCAGATTCAGCATGTTCTCGTCGTAACCGGGAGTAAGGGACGGATAATTATTTTTCTTAGGATCGATCTTCGCATATTCGTGCATCAGATCATGGAGACGTTCGAGCAGGACCTCCTTCACTTCGCTGTCGTATTTGATCATGATCGTGTATGTCTGGCGATCGATGTATTTCAGCAACTGGTTGGAAAAGGGCACCGGGCCGGACAATCGGCTGTGATGCTGTGTCTTGACCGGAAGCCATCGCCCGAGGTTTTCGGAGACGAGGAAGTCGTCCTTGAGCATTTTGAGTTTCTTGGCGATGGCCATCGTGTAGAAGGCCACGGAGAGGGCATGGGAAAAGGTGACGTAGTTGTTTTTGGTGCGGATGGCCGTGACCATGTCGAGATAGTCCGATGCGAAGAGGTTCGTGTCCAGTATGTGATAGAGATATTCGGCGATCTGGCGGGTGATACGCTCATTGTCTACGGACACCAGAAAGATCATATTGTTGACGATCTTTTTCCTGAAGATCTCCTTCATGCTGTGGATGTTGGTCCGGAGCGCGGTCTTAATTTTAGGGATCGGCTCGAATTCAAGGTCCACCAGATAGCGTTCTATTTTTTCAGCCGATTCCTCTTCGTATTCCTCGGTCAGTTCGAGACCGGACGGGTAATCGTCTCTCGAAGGTTCCTCGGCGGCCGGGGTCTCGACCTGGGGGACCGGTGATGCCGCATCCTGCCTGTCATCAGCTGCCGGGACGTCTCTCTTGTCGGCGCCGGTCGGGATCGACGTGGCCGTGAAAACGTCGTCCACCGCGATAAATACGTTTGTCAGTTTTTCTTTCGGAATCGCGTGACCCTTGTGGGCCAGGATCGCTCCCTCCGAGTTGAGGATATCGTCCGGGAGGGGTTTCTTGTCGTATTCATCAGTGCTATATACTTGTGAAAAGAGGACCAGCTTTTTCATCAGCGGTGATTTCTCCTTGTGACACTGAATGTTTTGTAATATCAGATTAAGGAACCGGTCAAGAAAAAAATCATGGACCTTCCCTGATGATTGCCTGATGTGTCTTTCGTCATCTGTTTATCCGCGGTTGGGCGTTAAAACCATTGTTATGAATTTCAAGATCAGTCACAAAGGGCGGTTTTTGCCATAAAAGAAACACCACGGGTAGATTCACGATCGTTTTCGGATGCTTCCGCATAATAAATTCATTGACAATGGTGGCATGATTATTTCTTTTACCTTAGAGTGTATCCCAAAACGTGGGACGCATTCTCAAGAATATCCTGCCGGCCCCCGTAGCTCAGTGGATAGAGCAGTGGCCTCCGGAGCCATGTGCGTACGTTCGATTCGTACCGGGGGTAAGTCCCCGCCCGTATGCGAGGGCAAAGCGTCTGCACCGCGCCCTCGCAGGTGTTACAATGGCTTCTCCGCCAGTGCCGTGTAAACCGGACCATCTCTCCTGAGTATCGACCTGTAAAGAACAATGCGGTCAAAGCGCGATTCTCCGTACCGGGTATCCCCGTTGGCAGCGATATATTCGGCAATTTTCATAGGCATGATAACTCCTCTCCTGAGCCTCGCAAGGGTGAGGTGGGGCTTGATGGCGCGTTTTTCCCTTTCAAAGCCATGCTTTTCTGACATGCTCTCGATGATTTCCTGAATTTTTCGTAAAACATCCAGATCTATATCAAGGTTGCACCAGAGAACATTGGCGCGCCGTATGTTCGGAAAAGCGCCGAGACCGCGCAGCGTGAACGGCAGTGGCGATGCGTCAACAGCGAGCTTCTCAAAATCGTGCATCAGGAGATCGAGAGTATCCGGAGCGGTTTCGCCGAAAAATTTCAGCGTTATATGATAGTTATCGGGAGAGACGGACTTGAGGGCCTGCGGGAATGCAGCCAGGTATTCGTGTACCGGCCGGATGCAATTTTCAATTCCAGCTGCGGGCAGCGCGATGAAAAGCCGTTGTAACGCGGATTCAGTCATGCTCTTTTCCGGCGTCATTTTCCATCATTTTATTATAATCCTCCCCGTTGGTCCGATAATCGCGGCCGGTGAAGTCAAAATCAATGATTTTTTCACGTCCGGACGCAGTTATGCGTATCAAAAGTTTGAATGTTCCTGCTTCCACTGGTATTCTGTCAAAAACGATTAGTTTCAGCACTGTATCATTCGGTGGCACAAAATCAAGTTTTGAGCTGATCGTATCCCGGTCATAATCAATATTCCCGGCCGCATCTTTTTCTTCCAGAAGCCTCCGGGGCGACAGAAGAGCGCAAAAATTATAGACTGAATACGATGGCGATTTCAGCCTGCCGGCGATCTCGTCCGCGGCCAGGGCGTCACGCGCAACCGCGCCGTAGCGCACCTGCGCCTTTTCTATCCTGATGGGCGTCGGTGCCGTGTTCTTCACCATGACATGAAAGGCGGTCAGGGGCGGGATTCTCTGGCGCGCGGCACTGCCGGGCACCAGAGAATAGGCACGGGCCGTTCGCAGCTTTCGCCACAGGGCGTCGTCGACTGCCTCCGCCGTGATGTCGCAGTAAAGGCTCCGGATCAGGGCGGAGCCGCTTTTTATTATATCAATGTCGGAGCGTTCTGCGGGGCGGGTGACGCGCACCAGCTCGCGCCGCGTCAGGCACGACAGGCAGAGCGCGATGGGTACGGCCAGCAGGACGATCCTGATTGCCGGATCAAGTTTTTTATTGACATGCATGATGTATTCCGTGATACGGAGCCGCACCTCGTATGAGGGGAACATCGTATGAGAGTCGGAACATCCGTGTCAATGATAAAGTGACCCGGCGCGCGGGGCCCGTTCAAAAATATATTGACAGAATGCAATGTATGGAACTGTTAATAGTGACAGCGATTGCTGGATCAGCAGATGAATCATTATCGCGGAAAGTGATGAAGAACCTGAGACTTTCGTTAACCCTGCTTGCAATTGTCATCACCACCGGTGTTGCCGGCTATCATTTCATCGAGGGCATGTCTTATTTCGACGCCCTCTATATGACCATAATCACTATCTCAACCGTCGGTTTCCAGGAGATCAAGCCCCTATCGACCGCCGGACGCGTTCTCACGATCGTCATCATCGGTGGGGGGATCATGATCGCTGCATACACGATCGGCACGCTCGTGAGGATTTTTATCGAGGGCGAGCTCAGAAAAACCTTTGGGAGAAGAAAAGTGGAAAAGAAAATCTCCGAACTGAAGAACCATTATATCATCTGCGGGTACGGCAGGATCGGCAGCCTCATATGCAAGGAGCTGAGCGGCCACGGAATGGAATTTGTGGTGATCGAGAACCGGCCCAACACCATAGAACGCATGGAGGCCGATAAGGTTCTCTACCTTCCCATGGACGCGACAGCGGACGACGCCCTCATGGCGGCGGGAATCATGCGGGCCAGGGGCATCGTGACCGCCGTCGGTTCGGATGCCGATAACGTGTTCATAACCCTGACGGCCAAAGGCCTGCGGCCGGACATCTTCATATTGGCCAGGGCATCGGACGAGAAAAGTGAGATCAAGCTGAAGCGTTCCGGCGCAACGCGGGTCGTATCCCCCTACCTTATCGGCGGCAAGCGAATGGCCCACGTCCTTATACGCCCCACCGTGGTCGATTTTCTCGACATCGCCGTGATGGAGAGTAACCTCGATCTGCATATGGAGGAGTGCCTGATTCAGCCGCATTCACAGCTGGTGGGCAAAAACCTGGTGGACAGCAATCTGCGGAAGGAGTACGGGGTTATCATCGTACTGATTAAAAAGCATGACGGGGAGCTGATCTTCAACCCCGGGCCCGCCGAGGTTCTCGAGGCGAACGACACGCTGGTGGTTCTCGGAAAGATTGAGGACATGAAACGAATGGGTGACGTGATATGAGCTACCTGTTTTTCTTTTCGCTCATGATTCCCGAAATTTTCTTCAAGAGCACGTCGAGCTTGAAGGGCTTTGGCAGGAAGAGGTCCACCACGTTTTTATAGGCTTTTATATTGTCGAGTTTCCAGCCTGATAGAAGAACCGTTATGGTGTCTTCCTTGATTTCTTTAATCCGCGCGGAGAGTTCAATGCCGGTTAATCCCGGGATGCCGTAATCCGTGATCAGCATGTCGTACTGTTTCCGCTTGAATTCATCGATGGCTTTTTTCCCGTCTTCACAAATGAAAACCCGGTTTCCCATCTTATCGAAAAGCTCGAACAGAATCTTCTGGAGGGGGATCTCGTCTTCAACGACAATGATATCGAGATTACGCAGTTTGTAATCGAGCCCCACCGATTCCCGTTTCTCATGGTTGGCCAGCATTCGCGACGGGAATATCGCCTTGATCGCGTACGATTCGGGGGACTCTTCCTCGATGATTTTCAGCTTGATGATGTCCGCCACCTGACGGATGTCGATCCCTGAAAATATGTTGATAAAGCCGGGGGGTGTGGCCGGCGGGCCGGCCTCGGGGTCCTTCTCCGACTCAATGGTAAGATAAATGTCGTTATTCTGCCGCAGCGTCATGCCGATGGTTCCGGATTTCTGTATTGAATTGGCAACTTTCAGGATGATGGAGGTGATAATCTCCCGCAGCAGGCGCGTGTTCGTGATGACGGAGACGCTGGAGAAGTATTTTTTCTCCACTCTGATGGATTTTGTGTTGTCGATATTATAGACTTTGAATTGCATTTTGGAAAATTCAATCGCGTCTTCGATGATGTCGACCAGGGGTTCGGTCATGTCGTCACCCGTTTCCTGCGCGCTGCCGATAAAATTCTGTATCCGTTTCACCTGATCTGCGATATCGAGCGCGGCCTTCTCCATGATTTGGATTCCTTCAATGACGGTATTCTTTTCCGTGATCTGCTGCAACAGCTGCGTCTTGCTCAGGATAACGTTGATGGTATTGCTGAGCGTGTGCAGGAACCCCCTGGTGATATCGGTGAAGAGCCGGATCCGGTTCGCGGCGTTGGCCTTTTTTCTCAGCTCCGTGAAGGCGGTGATGTCCTCCATGATGATTTCCACGGCGGTGATTTCCTTGTTGTCCACGATGGGGTACAGGGTGAGGTTCGTGATTTTCTTCTCGCCGTCGCGCGCCGCGACTTTTACCTCGCCGATCCGGCGAAAGGTGGTTTCGCCGGAGATGAGCTTTTGCACGGTCATTTTCACTCTTTCGGAATCGGACGAGAAGATATCGTCGAAGGTTACTGTTTTTTCAAGGAGGATTTCCTCGGCGCTGTAGCCGATGAATCCTTCGAGGGAATGGCTGCATTTGATGATCTGCAATTCATCGGTGACGCGCACGATCGGCATCGGTGAAAATTCGAAATGAAGATTATCGTACTGGAAATTTTCTTCCGAGATGATGGAAAGCGTAGAACGGTCGAACGAGAGAAGCCGGTCGTCAATGATGATCATGAACGCCAGAATCGAATTGACCGCCTCTCCCGATAGCATGGGGAAGAGGTATATCTCCACCGGCAGCTGATTCCCGCTCGGAGAATTGACTACGGCGAAACACCGCTTCTCGGTCCCGTGCAGGGCGGCGAGATACGCCTGGGCGATCCGTTTCCGGTATTCAGCGAAGAAGGGGTGTTCCCCGTCGAGTCTGATATTTTTATCGCCGGCATGAAAAAAATCGTAATAGGCCTTGTTGCCGTAGACAATGAGTCCGTCTCTGCCGATGACCGAGACGGGGTTCTTCAGAGACTCAAAAACAATGTATTCGGAAGGAACCGACGACACCGTTCCTTCCCTTTTTTCATATTCAATGTCCATGAGAAACCGGTATCCTTTATTGTGCTCCCCGGCCCACACAATACCGCAGGGAGCGTGAGATTTTTTTATTCTACCGTCCTGATATTGATGAAATACTTATCTTGTTTTTTGATTTCGAAATTCAGATACTTGGTGTCATGAACGGCGCCGTTGTAGCCGATATACTGGACGGCCGCCGTATATTTGCCGGGCGCGAGGCGCATTCTCCCCAGCTGGAGATTGGCGGGAAGCGTGTGCCAGCACCGCAGATCCGGCTTCATGGTGGCGAAGAGCGCCGTGCCGGTCCCGGCACCCACGATGACACCCACCAGGGCCGAGAGCCCTTTGTTGCCGTCCGTGAGCTTCCGGGTCACTTCCTGGGCGCCGACACCGGCGGCGATTGATATGATCGCCTTCGTGATGATCTCCGCCGCCATCTTTCCCTGGAGCCTGCCGTAATCGTCCTCCAGGTTCTTCATGGCCGTATATTCGATATTTTCGAGGGTTTCGGTTTCTATCTGCTGACCCAGCACGGATACCCTGAGGTATTTTGTCTTGTTGGAGCGGATCTTGAATTTCGGGATCGGATTCTCCGCGACCGCAATGGTGGTCATGATGGCGCCCGCGGTAACGCCCGCGGCAAGGCTCCGTGATGCCAGGGAGACTCCCACGACCGCGTTCATCCCAGGATCCTCAAGGAGCTTTCCCCGGGAAACCTTGACGGGGCAGCGGCCGGCCTGAAATATCACGACCAGTTCGCCGGTATCGCTTTTCTTGATCAGATGGAGCTGCGCCAAGTCGTTCCGCGCCCTCATCAGGCTCGGTTTCAGCTTGAGAATCTGCCGGTATTCCACCGCCGCGTATTCCCGGTCGTCTTCACTGCCGACGGTATTGGCGCGGAGCTCATGGGCGATGGCGGCGAGATACTTGGCCATGATGTTTTGCTTGTACCGCGCCTGGCCGTTCTCGGATTTGATCTTCTGCAGTTCATTATTGACGGCCTTGAATTCCACCGCCGCATCCTCGTAATTTTTCAGCATTAGGAAGTTTAACCCCAGGTACATGTGGATGAGCACTTTTTCGAAGTCCTCACCCCGGTAGTTCGTGATTGTCTGGTTGCTGAGGAGCGCCCCCACTTGCTGCGATATGCTGATCGGGATGACCTGTGCGATCTTTGACGCCGTGAGGAGGACATTGTTGCTGTCCTCGTATTTTCCCGCCATGTGCAGCAGATAGCCGGCCTCCATCATGAACAGGAGCTTGTCCTTCCCCGCCGTGTTGATATGGGGAAGGAGCATTTTGGCGGCCTCGTATTCCTGGCCCTGGTAGAACTTTTGTTCCGGCGCGTTGATCACCTCGCGGTAATCCCTGGCGCAGGACGCCAGCAGGACCGTGGCGAGTAAGACCGCGAGGGCGGCTCTGATCCTGTTATTCATGGGAGGTCATCTCCTTGCACTCAGCGGCCGTATCGGTCCGTGGGCGTCGCTTTGAAAATTTCCTGGCGATCCTGCCATCGTATGAGTCCGGTTTTAAGCTCCTTCATCTTCATGTGCACGACAAGGTACTGCACCTTGTCCCCGTCCACGTACCGCGTGTTTTCGGAGATGTTCCCGAAAAGGAAAAAATTTGGGGATTTCAAGTTGCCCGTGGGTATGGCGCTGTCGGGATCGATGAGCCCGGTCATTCCCTTTGCCATTTCATCGATCGCTTCTTTCGTGTATGAGTCGTCAATGAACTCGATCCGCATTTGTATCAATTGGGTCACGATTTCATCGGCGAGCATCCTGGTGTCGATATGCTCGGCCGTGTCGTTCTTTATCCTCTGCGTTTTTATCAACGCGGCCTGGCCCCATCCGTTTTTCAGATAATCATAGAGCGAGGCCACCATTTTATTGACCGTTGTTTTGATTTCCCGGGGACCCCAATCCATGGAGCCCTTGTCCTTGCTGGCGTCACGGTATTGCGTGCCGGCGCAGCCTGTCGCGATGATAGAGACCGCAAAAATCAATAACGATACTTTTTTCATGATGAATCTCCTCCAAAAAATTTTCATTTAAAACAGGCTTTTTATCGGCGCCGGCGTTCTTCCGGATGGATTCAGTCTGGCCTAGTGATTAATGAATTTCACGCCTATAATTGTCAATTAAGTAATAATTTTTTTTTCGCATCCGCCGCCAGCCCGTAATGTGTGTCTTTCTCAAATGTTCAAATCCATTCAAACCGGCCGCAACCGTCTATAATAAAGATAAAAGCGAGGCTGATTTCCTCACCTGTTCCTCAATACCATCGCGTATCTGTTTGACAGAATCATCAGTATCAAGGTTCTGAATAATTGCCGCATATTCCTTCCGGTCCAGGGTATGGCGGTACAGCGGGTCATAATACGTTTCCAGCATGACGTGAATGAACTGTCGTATTTTTTTCTCCCGGTAAAGGCCGATGAGAAGCTCCACGTTTTTGCTGCCCAGCTTCGATCTGAGGCTTTTCACGATGGCCGGAATGTTGTCATCGTTGCAGCAGGCGTGGTATTCGCGGTAAATAATGTCAATCCTCCGTTCCAGGGTGGTGCTGAGGCAGAGCACGGGGGAGCGCTTCATGAGCTCGTACAGCGAATCGGGGATGTGAAGATTGCCGATCTTCCGGGATTCACCTTCAATGACGAGATATGGCGCGCCGCGGAGTGCCCGGATCCTGTCGACCAGCAGGCTTTCGAACCGCTTCTGGGTCTTCTGCAGCATGTCGATGCCGCCGAATACGGAGCTCCGGTGGCCCGCCATCTCCTCGAGATCGACGGCGTACGGGAATTTCCTTATTATTTCGGTCTTGCCGGATCCGGTCAGGCCCTGCAGCACGAAAAGCGGTGCCGGCAGCTCGAGCGACGTAAGCTGTTCAATGACGTAGTGACGGTAGCCCCGGTACCCCTGCCGCAGCTTGTAAACCGACAGGCCCATGGCATCGAGCAAGGAGGCCAGCGACCCGGACCGCATGCCGCCGCGCGCGCAGAGCAGCACGATATTTTTATCCTGGTACTCCATGAAGGAGCGCACCAGGTCTTTCAGCTTTACGCCGACGATCTCGGTGCCCCGCATGATGGCGTCCTCCCTGCCGGCCATACGGTAGATCGTGCCCACCTCTTTTCTCTCTTCGTTTTCGAACAGGGGAATATTGACCGAACCGCATACATGGTCGATGCCGTATTCCACGGGCGACCGTACGTCTATGTAAACGCTGTTGGGAACTTCCAGAGATTCTTTGAATGATAGTTCTTTCATGGCCTGTTTCCGGTGCGGCGAACTCCGCCATAATCGATGCTTACAGATCGGGCATGGTGGTTGTTACGCGTCCTGCCGCTGACAGTTCCTCCGCTGCCCGCAGAACCACCCGCATGTATATGTACATCGAAGAATCGAAGAGCTGCGGATGAAAATCCTTGCGGGCAATCGTTTTACGGATTGTTTCTTTACCGGTGAAAACGCTCACCTCGATGCGGACATCGCCGGCAATAATCCTCCGCAGATCATCAAGCCGGACCGCGTAGAGGCCGGACACCTCGCCGTCCTTGAAGTGGTACCGGTCGAGATCCCGGTTATCTTCGAGGAGAAAAACATGCTGCAGTTCGCGCTGGAAGTGCCGGTCATTTTTCTCCTCGTACCGGTACCACCCCAGATCTATCAGGTTTTTTTCATCGGGGATGATCCCGATTTCCTCATACGTCTCTTTGAGCACTTTGTTCCCGCCGAAGCCGTAGGGCACGTGACCTCCCACCGTGATGTCAAGGCAGTCGGGATAGTATTCCTTGTGAGCGGCCCGGTGCTGGAACAGCAGCTGGGTCTCCGTTCGGATGTTCCGCACTATCCAGAGGTGGACCGATTCGTGCGGGGTTCCATCCCGGTGGGCGATATCACGGGCCACCGGGTCGCCCGTGGGCAGGCCGTTTTCCCAATCCCATACTTCCAGTATTTCCCGGTTTGCCGTATTATGGTGCATGCCGCAGTCAGTTGCTTCGAGCGGAAAGCATTCAAGCCGGAGGCATGGATGCGACATGCCCCGGCTTTGTGCTTTCAAAATTCACGCGCTCGCGCCGAGCATCAGGCGGAACCGCGCGTCCGGCCAGAGGCCGGAATGATTATTAACTGATTGAAGATAGTCGTAAACTTGACAAGCTTTTTTTATTGAAAATAAACTTGCCCCCTCCGATATTGTAAATGACGCGAAAGGCGGAGAACCGATGTCAGAATCAGCATCTACCAGCAGTGAAATCCCGACCGCTCTGTACATGGCGGAGAATAGCGGTCCGGCCGCGGGTACCGGATCCGGCGGCCGGCGTCATGGAAACAGGGCGAAAAAGAAACTTTTCCCATTCGGGATTTTTTTTATGCTCTTCTTCATGGAATCGATTATTGCTGCGGGGGCCGTGTTCTCGTATTTCCTGTTCGCCGGAACGAGCAGGATTGCGGAGATCGAATCGAACACACGGTCGTATTCGATTCCACTGGCCGAGGCCTTCGGCAGCATGGCCGAGATGAGCTACCGTACGAAACGGTATGCCCGGCTCCGGACCCTGTTCCGGAAAAAGATCGGCGAGCGCATCATCGATGAGGCCTTTTTCGTCCTCAGGGACGGAAGGCTGATCGCCCATTCGGATCCCGTCATCGAAAAAAACCTGAAGGGGAATTTAGCGAGTGACGAATGGGCCTACAATCTTGACCTGATCCTCAAACCGGTCTACCAAAAAAGCCGGGAGGTTTTTTTTACCGATTACAATTTCGTGTCCAAGCCGGTTCCCTTTGACCGGTGGCGCCGTAATCTGCTGAAAACATATTTCTATCGTAATATTGATCCCAGCGGATGGCTCGTGAGCAGGGCCGTGTTCGGGAAAAAGAAGCCGGTGGGGGCGGTGAGCTTCATTATCAGCAAGGAGCGGATGTACTCGTTCATTGCCGGGCATATCATACGGTGCGTCCGGCTGCTCGAGCTGTCCATGGCGGTCGCCTTCGTCGTTTCGCTCCTGGTATCGCTGGTCGTCCTGATGCGATACCGGAGCATCCAGAAAAGGACGCTGGCGTGGTTCGGCGGGGACGCTTTCACCGTCCGGGCCGCGGCCGTTGACGGGCTCTCCGACATGACCGTTGCGGCATCACGACCGGCACCCGGAAGCGATGGAGAACCCCTCGCGGTGGAGCTTCCGGATATTGGGGAGATGGATGAATCAGATGCGGCGGTGTCGGTCGACGGATCACCCTTCGGTCCGGGCAGGGAAATCAAAGACGCCATACCGGTACGGGAAAAGGAGTAGCGCCGTGATCATCAATCACGCAGAAATACTGGACAACCGCGTTGCCGTGGTGGCAATAGACGGCCCCCTCGACAGTTTCACGAGCCCGGATTTCGAAGATTACGTCAACCAGCTGCTGGCGAAGAATATTCTTTTTATCCTGTTCGACGCGGGAAAAATGGAATACGTCAGTTCGGAAGGGATCGGACTGCTCCTGTTCTTACAGAGAAAAATATCCGAGGCCAACGGGTTTTTCGTCATGTTCAATCTGTCGAGTGAAATACAGACCCTGTACCGGCTGCTCGGCTTTGACAAAGTTTTTCGGATTGCTGAATCACGCGCGGAAGCGCTGCAGATCATGGACCGGCAGCGCGAGCTCCGTGATCGGGGCGTGAGCGGGCAGGTCGAACCGCAGCCTGTGGAGAAGCCAGCCGCGGCGCCGGAGAGGGCGTATGCAGCGCCCGCGCCCGAACGGCCCCGGAGCGAGGAGCAGCCGGAGCCGGGCTTCAAGATCGTCGAATGCGCGCAGTGCGGGTCGCCCATGCGCGTAGCCGCGGGAGGCGATTATCTCTGCCCCAGCTGCGGCGCCGAGTTCACCCTGTTGAACAGCGGTGTCGATCGCCGGAGCGCCGGCCCGGCCGATAGCGCCGGTTTCGGCTCGCTCATCGTTGAGTGCGCGCGGTGCAGATCACTCATCAGGGTCAAGAGGCCCGGCGCTTATCAGTGTCCTGATTGCACGGCGAGGTTCACGGTCGACGAGGACCAGACCGTGACGTTCTAGCGCGGCTGACGAAATCGCTTCGGGAATATGTGAAGATCTTTGAAGTATGATACAAGAATCCCGCCCGACATATGACGTGAGCAGATAAATAACATGTCTTAATCCCGCCACAGTGGATCATTTCCCTCAAA
>Ga0154692_101_pt10 | contig 20210 bp, 17 predicted proteins | sample Rifle2008BG13ft_FD_116121 | JGI IMG/M metagenome (GOLD analysis project Ga0154692, IMG submission 116121) | Spirochaetes bacterium RBG_13_51_14
CGGCCGCCTCAAGCGCCTGATGAACCACTGACAGCTCCCGCGCCAGCGAACGCGGTCGGTATCCGCACAGGGGGTGCTCCCTGAACTGAACCGATCCTCTCGACGGCGCCACGTCGCCGGACAGCGTTTTCAGGAGCGTGCTTTTACCGGCACCGTTGGGGCCGATGACTGATATGAACTCACCCTCGCCCACGGTAAGGCTCAGGCCCGTGAAAACCGGTGCCGCGCCGTACCCGGCAGTCACGTCATTGATTTCGAAGACATTCATGGCGTCCTCTCCCGCCGTATCAAGTGCACCAGGAAGAAGACGCCTCCCAGAAACCCGGTTATGATTCCCACCGGGATATCATAGGGAGGCGCCAGCGAGCGCCCGATGGTGTCGGACACCAGGAGAAAGAGCGCGCCGCCCACGGCGGCGGCGGGAACCAGACGCAGATGGCCGGGACCGAAAATGTTCCGCATCATGTGGGGGACGATAAGCCCCACGAACCCGATGACCCCGGCGAGGGACACGGAAAGTGCGGCCAGAAGCGATGCGGTCCAGAAAAGGATTCTCATATCGGCGGTCGTAACACCGAGATTTTTTGAAAACCGGTCGCCCATCGCTATAATGTCCAGATGCTTGTGGAAGGCCATCACGATCAGGACAAGCAGGAGCGATACGCCTCCCAGCCCGTTGAGCATGTCATACCGGGCGCCGGAGAGGTCTCCCATGAGCCAGAGCATGGCCCGGTGTATCTGGTCGGAGCGCGACAGCGCGTAGAGGAGCAGAACTCCCGCCGACAGGATGAACCCCAGCGCGATGCCGGAAAGGATGAGCCCCGACGAGCCAAGGCGTATTCTCTTTGAAAGAAGATACACCACGGTGATTGTCGCGACGCTCCCGGCGAATGCCGCCGCCGCGACCGCGTACGGCCCGGCGGCCAGCAAGAGAGCTGCCGTTGCGCCCAGGGCGGCGCCGCCGGAGACGCCGATGATATAGGGATCTGCCAGCGGGTTCTTAAGCACCGACTGGAACACGGTGCCGCTCACGGCAAGCGACGCGCCGATGACCAGGGTCAGGAGTATCCGCGGCAACCGGAGCCTGATCAGAATGGTATGATCGATTCCGCTCTGATCGCCGAAGCCGAATAGTATGCGTAGCATGTCGGCGGTCGCGATCACTTTCGTCCCCATGGAAAGGGATGCAACCACGAGCGCCAGGCCGATCGTAAGCAATATCAGGATTTTATAGCGTGTCTTCAACCGACCCCCGGTTAAACATCTTCAGTAATCCGTAATCATACATTATATAACAAACGATGGCTGCCTATTTGTAAAGCAATTTGCGGACCCCCGCCGAGCGATGCGGGCGGCGGGCGCGAACGCACATGACGTAATCACTATCATGGAGTAAGACCGGACAGTGCTGCCTTTCTCAGGATCCCTGAAATCTTCTCCACCGATTTCACATAATCTTCCGGCGTGTAATAGGGAATCGTATCAGGAGCTATCATGAATAGTGCACGATTCCTCACGGCCTTCAGGCTGTTGAAGTCGCCCGACAGCACTCGGAAAAAATCGCTTGAATCGGCATCGCCGCCCATCGATATAAACACGTCCGGATCGGCATATACCAGCGACTCAACTGACACCATCGGATAGGACAGGCCGGCCGCGTGATACGCGCACGAGCCGCCCGCATCCCGTATGATCCGCCCGATGAATGAATCGGATGATGCAGCGATGAGCGGCCGACAGGAGAGGAAAAACGCCACGCGGGGAAGCCGCCCCCCGCGGCCGCTGAAACGCGTTCTATGAATCGCTCGATTCAATCTTTCCGTATATCTCTGAATATTTTTCCGGGCCAGTCCTTCGCGTCCCAGCATTCCGGCGAGGGCCTCATAATGATCGCAGATATCGGCATAATTTCTGTTTCTCCCGAACCGCCTGACGACAGCACCCGCTTCGATGAGCCGCTCTATGTTCTGAACCGGACCGTCTTCGTCGGAACAGAAAACCACATCCGGCTCCAACGTCAGGATCTTCTCGAAATTCGGCTGAATCAGCGTGCCGACAATCGTTACACCTCCTTCCCGGAGATCATCGTATGAGGTGACCCCCACCAGGAGCCGCCCCGCATGAAGATCGATGATCTGCCGTGATATGGAAGGGGACAGGGAAACGATCCGCATGACGGGCGCGGCCGGTGCTCCCGCATCCTTCCCCGGTGAACAGAGGATCACGGAAAGGGTCAATGCCAGCATGACCATGCTCATGGACATCGATTTTGTTATAATTGTATTATTCTCCAGATCATGTTAAACAATACGTCTTCGATGGCGGCGGGCATGTCAAGAAATATCCGGGCCAGCGGGCGCGGTTATGGGTCAACGCCGTTATGATGACACTGGATAATGCTGTGCGGCGGGCCTCATAAAAACCGCCCTGAATTGATCTGAGCATAGACCGGGCAATGGCCGTATCGTGAATGGCGGATAAAGTCCTCCGCTCAACCGGAATTTTTTTAAAAATTGTGTTTACAGTATTATCATATATTCTAACATCAGCGATAATTTACACATTTGATTGGGGGATTTTATGCCATCCAAGTCGAAAAGTGCGGCACAGCCTAAGAAAGCCTCGCCGGTTAAAGGCGAGCCACGTAGAAGCGATTCAAAAATCACAAGAATTAAAACGAAAAAGATCAATTTGCTGAAACTTTATTCGGAAATGAATAAATTAACCAACGACGCGGTTGATAAGGAAGTGATAAAGCGTTTTAAGATAATCATAGACACCATTGAAGAAGATATTACCAAAAAGAGCCTGCTCCAGATTCTCAGGGAGCCGAAAAGTGTTACTGTCTCAGATTTCAGCGACACCCTCCAGCCGTATATCAAACACTACCTTTTTCTGATAAAGAGAAACAAAAGGAATAAATAAATGATGATCAGTCGGGTGAAATAACATAACAATGAACTCCGGAACAGCATCCAGGGGCCAAACACGTATGAAAATCAGAATTAAAACCTTCGCAACCATCAGGGAAGCATGCGGATTCGAGGAAAAGGAACTTATCGTTTCGGAGGGAATCTCCGTGAAAGAGGTCGTCCAGCAGCTAAAAAAAAGCTACCGCCAGTTGAATGACCTTGACGGTGCCCTGCTCTTCGCCATCAATGAAGAATATTGCCATGACGATGCGGCCCTCTCGGACGATGACACACTTGCCATTTTCCCGCCGGTAAGCGGCGGGTAAGAAAAGCGCCATGAAAACAATTATACTGCAACAGGAAGCCATTGATATCGTCCATGTTATACGTGAGGCCGGAACCGACTCCGACGGCGCCGTGGTGAGCTTTATCGGTCGCGTCAGGAACAATTCGAACGGGAAGACCGTTCTCCATCTGGAATACGAGGTCTACAGCCAGATGGCGCGCATAGAGATTCAGAAAGTGGTTGACGACGCATATGCCCGGTGGTCGCTTTCAACCTGCGTGGTAGTTCACCGGTACGGCCGCATCGGTATCGGTGAAGCAAGTATTGTTATTGCTGCGTCGGCGCCGCACCGAAAAGAGGCGTTCCAGGCGGTTCAATATATTATTGACACCGTTAAAGAAAGGGTGCCCATCTGGAAGAGAGAATTTTATTCGAACGGTTCCAGCTGGATACATGGAAAGGACTAACAATTCGAAATACGTGATCCTCCTGGGAGACGGCATGGCCGACCTTCCCATCGCGTCGCTTGACGGTAAAACCCCGCTGGAAATAGCCGGCACGCCAAACATGGACCGGCTTGCCGCGGAAGGCATTCTGGGCATGGCGCGCACCGTGCCGGAGGGCATGCAGCCCGGCAGTGATATCGCCAACCTCTCAATCATGGGATATGACCCACGCATTACCTACTCCGGACGAGCGCCGCTCGAAGCCATAAACATGGGCATCGAGATGGGACCGCGTGACCTCGCGATCCGTTGCAATATGGTGGATATCAGGGAAGGTGTCATGCACGATTTCAGTGCGGATCATATCGACTCCGCCTTCTCCGCGATCATCATGAAAGAGCTCGAGAAGAGCATGGCGATACCTGGCATGGAATACTATCCGGGCGTATCATACCGTAACATCATCGTGTGGCGCAACTGCCCGCACGATGCGCTGCCTGAATCCACGCCGCCCCACGACATTCACGGCGAGCCCGCAGCGCCGCACGTGCCCCGGGGACCGGGCGCTGAGGTTCTGAACCGGATCATGGAGGAATCCCGGCATATCATCGCTTCATCCCGGAGGGTGCGGGAGGCGCAATCAAAATACAGGGGTTCGCCCACATCGGTGTGGCTCTGGGGCTGCGGGAGGAAGCCCACGATGGAATCGCTGGAGAAAAGATTCGGCCTGCACGGCTATACTATTTCCGCCGTGGACCTCGTCCACGGGCTTGGGCAGGCGGCGGGACTCTCCCCGATCCCCGTCCCCGGCACCACCGGATACATCGACACCAACTATGCCGGCAAGGCCGCCGCCCTGCTCAGGGGTCTTGAAAACGCCAACTTTGTTTTTCTACACGTTGAGTCGCCTGACGAATCCGGCCATGAAGGTAACATTGAGCACAAACTGCAGGCCATCGAGGACTTTGATCACAAGATCGTAGGCCCCGTCATGGAAGGGCTTTCGGCGTACCGCGACTATACGGTGCTGGTATGCCCCGACCACCCGACGCCTCTCAGCATGCGCACCCACACCGCCGACCCGATCCCCTTCTGCATCTATTCATCGGCCGGATGGAAGGGGACCGCGTACGAAGGGAAGAACGCGTCGTCATTCAGCGAACGAAGCGCCGAATCGACCGGGCTCTTCATTGCCGAGGGCCATCGGCTCATTGAACTGATGCTGAACCGAAATCTGTCATGATAGAGCATGTTCCGTACGCGGCGTTACTGTATTCAGCACGTCGGCAGGCTGAAGCCGCGCGCGTGCGGGGTGCAGCTGCGAGGCTGAACGACCGAGATATGGCGTCTCTGTGTCAGCTGAACAATAATGCCATGAGGATATGAAGGAGCTGTTCGGTGGCTTTATGAAAAAGGGAGTAATTATCGGAATCATAATCACAGCGCTTGCAGCCCTCCTCGCCATAGCCGGCTTCATCATCTTCTCGAAGGACGACCTTGAAGCGGCCATTGATGAATTCGAAGACGGCGATTATAAGGAAGCCATTATTATTCTGAACCGACTCGCCAAAACAGCGGATTATGACGCGGGAGAAAAGATATACTATTACCGCTGCCGGTCCATCAACGGGCTCGCCGGCCAGCTTGAGAATAGATTCGACGACGAGCTGGCCGAGACCGCGCAGGAGAAAAAGGACTCCGAGGATTTCAGGGAAGCGAAGAATGATATCGAGGATTACCTTGAACGCCTTAACATGAAAATCGACGGTGATCTCATCCTGATACCGGCGATGAAAAAAAGCCGGATCGTGCCCCGCGGAAAATTTTATGACGAGTTCACTGCGCGGTACCGGGGAAGCGCTCTCATTGAAGATCTGCAATTTGAATCGATACAGAACATGGGGAAAACCGAGCCTGATAAGCTCGTCCCGGCGATGATAAACTTCTACAACAAGTATCCCAACACCGACTACATATCCGGTATCGTGAGGATCCTTTTCGACGGCCTCCAATCGGGGACTCTCGGCGCGTCCGGCAGTGAAGAGGTCCTCCTGAAAATAATACTGAAATATGCGAACCGCTATCCCACGAGCCCGGAGACCGGCAGGCTCTATACCTGCACCGGCGATAACGTGAACCTCCGTAACGGACCCGGCGTTGACGGCAGGCTGGTGGGCAAAACCGCCAAAGACGATATTCTCATCCAGCTGGAGAAATCCATGGACACCACGCAGGTGGGGGATACGCGCGACTACTGGTACCGCGTGGCCAGCCTTAAGGGCCCAAAGGGCTGGATCTTCGGAAAATTCCTCAGGCCGATAGACCTCGCGCACTACAGAGCTGCCGGGGAAGTCGAGCAATGGACCCTGGATGAGCGCTTCGCCGAATGGAGCGACTCGCACACGCCCCTCAACTGGACCCATATCCCCGGTGGTGAGCCTGCCAGTATAAACTTTTCCATGCAGGGGGATAAAAAGATAGCGGAAATCAATTCATCAAAAGGATCTGCGTCGGGGCTCTACACCCGCTATAACACGACCCGGGCTTTCAGCATTGCATCCCGCGCGCGCTTCACCGGCGGCGACGCGGTTACCATCTTCGCATACGCCCCAGGCGGCGGCACCGCCTTCTCGGTGAAACTGTCGGCGGAACAGGTTTCGTTCTCTGGCCGTACGATCCCCCTCCAAACCGCCGAATGGCATGAGTACCGCCTCTCGAGCGACGACGGCCGCTTCGCGAAACTCATCATCGACGGCGAGGCCGTCTCGAGCAGGATAGAGCCGGTCAAGAACGCGTATCTCACATCCCGCGGCGTCTATTGCCTCTATTCTTCGAAAGATGAACATTCCCGGGCCGAGATGGAGTACATCAAGGTGCGGTAGCCTCCATCCCGATATCCTTAAACGTACCCATTTCATTCATGATCTTAAGCGCAGCCTCTATAATGTGGAAAGCCAGGGCGCATCCGGTTCCCTCCCCCAGCCGCATCTCCAAAGCAAGCATCGGCGCAAGACCGAGAACGCCGCTGATGGCCGAGACGCCCGGTTCAGCGCTCGCATGCGAGGCGAACATGAAGTCGCGGGCGGCCGGAGCCATCTTCATCGCTGCCACGGCGGCGACGCCGGCGATGAAACCGTCGATCACAATGGGCTTTCTCCGGGCCGCGGCGGCGAGGTAACACCCGGCCAGACCGGCGATATCAAAACCGCCCACCCTGGACAGCACGTCCACTCCATCGTCGGGATCGGGCCGGTTTAATTCAACGGCGCGTCGGATCACGTCCTTTTTATGGAGTAAACCCTCATCAGAGAGGCCGGCGCCCCGGCCCACGATCTCATCCAGGTTCTTTCCGGTGAAGGCATGGAGCACGGCGCTGGCCGTGGTGGTATTGCCGATGCCGATTTCCCCCGTACCAAGTATATCGGCTCCGCGGTCAATCGCACTGGACGCGAGCTCTATGCCGGTCTCAATGGCGCGCAGCGCCTCCTCGCGGTCCATGGCAGGCCCTCTGGCAATGTTACCTGTGGCCCGCCGGATCTTGCGGTTGATGATGCGGCCGTCGGACACGTCCCCTTCAAGACCGATATCGATCACCATGATTTCGGCTCCGGCATGGCGCGCGAGCACGGACACGCCGGAGATCCCCCCGAGCATGGTTTCCGCCACCAGGGCGCTGATGGCACGCGGGAAAGAGCTCACCATCTCATCGGTTACGCCGTTATCTGCGCACATAACGATGATGGTCTTTTTCTTCAAGGAGCCGCCACCGGAGCCGGTTATGCCGGCCATGACAACCGCTATTTCCTCGAGGCGTCCCAGACTTCCCGGCGGTTTAAGCAGGCTGTCAAGCCGCTCCCGCGCCTGTTGCATTGCGTTCTCATTGAGGGGCTGTATGTGGCTGAGGGTTTTATTTAATAGATCCATTGTTACTCCTTGATTGATGTGTTACATCATTTGTAAATATTATATTTCGAAGTATCTTTTAAATTTATCTGATATGGCTGTACTCTGTTGATTAAACCATTTTAACAATTCAGCTACACTATTTGTATCCTTAGATCTTTGCTTTGTTTTGTCCATATTAATAGCATTACCATTCCTGTCGTATAACCTTGTATGTATTTCCCACAATTCTATACCTTTTTCATATAGATATTTTATATATTTTTGATCATTCTTTTTGAATATCGCTCCTTCGATGCGCATCGCATTAAAAAACGAATGGCATTGTTCTACTTCTATATTACCATTTCTAATTATTAACAGAATATATTGCTCAATTTCTCTAAAGGCTTTTAACCTCCTATCACTCAAATCAATTTTTATTTTTTTATAATTTACCCGCCATTGTTGATAAGCAATATAGATTGTTATTATTGCAATCATTGGAGTAAGGAAGCTATTTATTATCTCTATTAAACTTGCTTTATTCTTTGGTATTGATTCAATGATAATTCTTATTGGTTCATTCATGTTTCAACCTCCTAATAAAATTTATTGTGATAAGTGAGATTGTTGATTTTAAGAATTAACAATATGAGAAGTCACAAGATTCAACAACATATTTAAAATACTCGACTTAGACAAAAATGAACATAAGGCCTCCCTCCCCCTTGAGGGGGGAGGGCCGGGGTGGGGGTGAAAAAAGTTCATATCAAGGATTTAAGTGTATTTTGATAGGCAATTACGAAATAATTAATTTATTTTATAATCACCCTCCCCTATCCCCTCCCATCAAGGGAGGGGAATAAATTATCCTAAATCGAATTAAATACTATATTCAGGCATTTTTAGCATAAATATTTGATAAACAAGCAAAATTCGCTGAACTCGAGTAAAATAATTCCTCATAAATAATACTTGTTAGTCATGCTTCGACAGGCCCAGGTTTAACGAATAAAAACCATATGCAGCCGTGAATAAACCGCGTCGAGAATTAGAACCGACAGGATAAAAAAGATTTCGGAGAGCTCGATCACCGCGCCGATAGTATCGCCGGTAATGCCTCCAATCCGGAATTTCATATAGAGGTTCATGAGAAGAGTGAAGGCGATGATGATCATAAGCAGGGGCACAGCCGCGAGCTTTAAGAACAGCGCGCTTATGAGAACCGCGAGCAACGTGGAAATAACAATCTCCAGCGTGCCGGTATGCTCGATAAGAGCGGCGGTCATGCTTTTCTCGTTCTTCCGCGCATACGGCAGAAGACCGGCGCTCCAGGCGATTGTCATTCGTGACAGGACCGGCATGGCTATCAGGCATGATATTATCTGACTGTCGGAGAGTAAAAGCAGCATGACGTATTTCACCAGAAGGACCATGAAGAGTCCGATCGCACCGCTGGCGCCAAGGCGTGAATCCCTCATGATGGCCAGCGCACGCTCGCGCTGCCGGTAACTGAAGAGCCCGTCGAATGTGTCGGCCAGGCCGTCCAGGTGCAGGCCGCCGGTGAGGGCCGCCTCGGCCGCCAGGGCAACAAGGACTGCCAGCGGCCGTTTTTCCAGCAGTCCAAAGAGGATATACGCGCCCGCCATCATGAGGCCGATAAGCAGGCCGATGACCGGAGCGAAGACAACACCGGCGGCAAAGGCCCGGTCATCATGATCCATCTTGATCGGGACCGGGATGCGGGTGAGAAACCGGAGTTGCAGGATGAATCCCCGAACAACGTCTTTTAGCATTGCAATTATCCTTGCCAAAAACTCATTACTTAATCTTCACCGGTATCCCGGAGACCATCAAATAAACATAATCAGACTCGGCTGCGATAAGCTGGTTCACCTTCCCCGCGATGTCCCGGTAATACCGTCCCAGTGGCGTCGGCGGCACCAGACCAAGACCAATCTCGTTCGACACGATAAGAGTTTCCCCTGTAAAATTACGGGCGATGACGATAAAATCAAATATTTCTCTCTGGATATGTTGCTCTACCCGGTCCACTGCGTCCATGCCGGCCCTGTTCCAGTCAACATCCGAGTCCACAACCATAATATTATTGATCATTATGGTGACACAATCCAGCAGGATATACCTTCTCCCCGCCAGCCTTGTGATCAGTTCTCCGGCGAAGCCGCGGTGGCACTCAACGGTCTCCCACCCCGGGTTGCGCCGCGACCGGTGTTTTGCGATCCGGTCCCTCATCTCGTCATCGAAGCCTATGGCCGTGGCCAGGTACAGTACATCATCTTTTCCTGAAAGAAGAGACTCTGCGAAACGGCTCTTCCCGCTCCGGGCACCCCCGGTAATAAAAGTAATTGTTCCCATAGAGATTCCAAACTACACCTGTTCACTTTTGACAAGAAAAAAACTTCCCTATGGTATTTTCTGGTACGATGATGAATACCGATTCTGCGTGTCTTTGTCATTCTGTTAACCGATAGTTATCGGTCTGCTACCGATAACTATCGGTTAACAAATAAATACTTTTTTATACTTTGAAAAAAATTATTGACAATACAATAATCCCATTTTAAGTGTCACCAACGTTCTTTTATATAACTTGGAGGAAGTCGGGTGAAAATCCCGAGCTGACCCGCAACTGTGATTCCGCGAAAGCGGATAAGCCAGAACTTCCATAACTGTGATATCCTCGAGGATCGGGAGCCAGTTACTCATGCATGACGCATGACGTTCTTCTCTGGCACATCAAGGCATACCCTCGGGTATGCCTTTTTTATTCCGCGTGCGCTGCTGCAAGCCCTCGTTTACGGATATCAAGCAGTCAAAAAACAGAACGTGTACTAATTAAACCATTGGAGGTTGTTACAATGATGCGATACATGTATGCCTGTTTGTTCATCCTGTTTCTTTCACTATCTTTCCACAAACCGCTGGCGGGACAGCCCCCGGAGGATCTCTCGAATGATTCCAGTGATGGCACATCGGAAAAAGCGGAACCGGACATGAAGGACCAAAGCGAAAAAGAGCCGAAAAAGAACTACGAAATCGTTATCACGGCCACGAAAACAGGGATCAAAAAAAAGGAAACAGGCTCTTCCATCACCGTCATAACCGCTGAAGAAATCGAGCAAAGTAAAAAAACGAACGTGGTGGATATGCTGAAAAATACCCCGGGCATATCGGTGTCGCAAAGTTCCCCCCTGGGTGGCCTGGCCGATCTGTACATGCGCGGGACCGCTTCCAACCATGTTACGGTGCTCATCGACGGGGTCAAGGTCAACGACCCAGCCTCAGCGGGCCATGGATTTAATTTCGCCCATCTCACCACTGACAATATCGAGCGGATCGAGATCGTCCGGGGGTCTCAGAGCGTTCTGTACGGATCCGACGCCATCGGCGGCGTCATCAATATCATAACAAAAAAGGGCGAGGGGAAACCGAAAGTCTCGGTGCAGGTCGAGGGCGGCTCGTTCTATACATTCAAGGAATCGGCGGGGGTGAGCGGCGGCACGGATTGGGCCTACTACTCGTTTAATGTTGCGCGGACCGATTCACGCGGTTTTTCCCGCACCTCGACCTGGAGAGGTATGCGGAAATCCTTTTTAAAGGGCCAGCATGACGGTTACGATAACACCGCCGTATCAATTCAATTGGGATTAAAGACGATCCATGACAGCTGGCTTTCAATGGCGCTGCGGTTTACTGACGCCAACATGAAAATCAGCAACGGCGCATATGAAGAGGATAAAAATCATACTCTCGACAATCAAAATCTCGCCCTTAACGTGAAGTACGATATCCCCGTGTTTGAATGGTGGGAGTCCACGCTTTTATTTTCGTATATGAACCAATACATGAAGGACAGGAACGTTCCCGACTTGTATGAATTTGCAACATCAAAATATCAATCGGGCGACTATGCTTCTATCGGATATTCAAACATGACATTCAAAGGCAAGATGATGTCAGGTGAATTTAAAAATAAATTTACTATCAAAAACATTGATGAGATCATCTGCGGCGTATTGTACGACAAGGAATATGCCACAACGCTCCCCTACTACTTCGGATGGATGCCCGCTCAACCTTTGAGCCCCCCCCCCTATTCCAATCCATGGTATATGCACCCCACGGACCCGATTGATGAAAAACAGGGCACCTGGGCGGCCTACGCACAGAATCATCTAAAACTTTTCAAACGAATATTCTTTATTGCCGGAGCGCGGTACTCGCAGCCGGATAATTTTCGTCATAGCATCGACTACGGCGTTTCCGGTTCGTTCATCATTCCGGTGACCGAAACCCGGCTCAAGGCAAGTGCGGGCACCGGCTATAGAATTCCGTCTCTCTACCAGCTGTACAACGCCTTTGAGCGCTTAAATCGCTATACATTTGCCTATTTGAACCCGGAACGGACCCTGAGCTATGACGCCGGCGTCGAACAGCCGCTGTGGGAGAATAGGATTGTTCTCGAAGCAAATTACTTCAGCATCGATTATAAAAACATGATTGTATATGATACGAATCTTGACAGCTATGGCAGATATTGGAACAGCAACGCCCTTGCCCGGGGCGTGGAATGCATTGCGTCGTTCAAGCCGATCGAGGACCTCGCAATAAACGGGTATTACACCTTCACGCGCGTGAAGGACAAGACCTTTCACACCGGTGATATGGTGCGGCGGCCGCGACATCAGGCGGGCTTTACCGTCAATTATGCATTTCTCAAAAAGGGCAACGTCAACCTGGGGTTCACCTACGTTGGAAAGAGAAGGGATTACTTTAGATATCCATATTACAGCTCAATGAACCCATACTATAAAGCGGACCTTGCCGCCTCGTGGTGGATAGTCGATCAACTGCAGGTCTTCTTTCGAATCGAGAATCTTCTCAACAAGAAATACGAGGAAGTGCGGGGATACCGGACGCCGCGGATATCGTTGTACGGCGGGCTGAAGGCGGTGATATGATTCGACGCGGCCGCAGCCGGTGCGAACCGGCTGCGGCCGCGGAGCATAATTACTGTTCCGGCGCCCCGGTGAAGATCGCGGAACTGGCCTTCACGACGGCGCCCTCGCCCCCGAGTATGTAGTCGCATATACCGAAAAACTTCTGGAACTCGGCGCCGATATAGAACTGGGCCGAGAGCATGCGGCCCATGTAATACGCCGCCTCCGCATTATCGGCCAGGAGCTTCTCGAGATCCGCGCCCTTTGTATCGCCGACAAGCTCCTTCACTTTCGGGGCGACCAGCGTCAGGGCCCAGAGGTGGATTAAGGCGTAGGAAAGCATCGCGAAAGCCTGCTGCAGCGGCGTGGCGTTGGCGAAGATCTGGAGGTATTTGCCGCCGTCAGCGAGGCTCTTCATATAGGCCACGACTTCATCGATCTTGGCAAGGCCCTTGTCGACGAGCGAGACATAGGTATCGGCGACAACGCCCCTGGCCTTTTTGATGGTTTCCTCTATCCTCTTCTTATATACGGTGTAATTATAGAAATCCTTGTTCATGAGGAGCTTGCGCATGGTCAGGTCCATCGACTGGATCCCGTTGGTTCCCTCATAAATGGAAAGTATCTTGGCGTCGCGCGCGTACTGCTCGACAGGATAATCCGAGCAGAACCCGTATCCGCCGAAGCACTGTATGGCGTCAGCGGTTACTTCCCATGCCAGGTCGGTGTTGCCTGCCTTGTTGATGGGAATCATGAAATCAAGCAACGCCTGAGCCTCGCTCTTCGCCGTATCCTTCTCGACGTGGCAGAGGTCGGTCAGGTACCCGCAGTAGAGGGTTAAGGTCCTCATGGCCTCAACCTTCGATTTCATGGAAAGAAGCATCCGCTTAACGTCGGGGTGGTTCATGATGACCGTGCTCTTGGCCTCGGGGTTCATCATGTCCTCGACCCGTTTGCCCTGAACGCGGTTGCGCACGTACGTTATCGCGTGCATGTATGCCGCGCTGGAGACCGACGCGCCCTGCCCCCCCACATAGAGACGGGCCTCGTTCATCATCTGGAACATGATCTTCATGCCCTGACGCTCCTGGCCCATGAGGATTCCCTGGCATTTGCCTTCATCGCCGAATACCATGGTGCAGGTGGGGTTCCCGTGGATCCCCATCTTGTGTTCTATGCCGGCGCAGGTCACGTCGTTGAATTCGCCCAGGGAGCCGTCGTCCTTTATGCGATATTTGGGAACCATGAAAATCGAAATGCCCTTGGTGCCCTCGGGATCGCCCTCGATCCGAGCGAGCACGGGGTGCACGTTGTTCTTATAGTAGTTGTTGTCCCCGGAGGATATGAATATTTTCTGCCCTTTTATCGAATAGGTTCCATCCGGGTTTTTAACCGCCTTGGTCTTGAGCGCGCCCACGTCCGAACCGGCGTCCGGCTCGGTAAGGCACATTGAGCCGCCCCATTCGCCGGCGAGCATCTTTTCAATCAGGGTCTGCTTCCACGGCGTGTCCGGCAGGAAATTGATATACATGTTGCAGGCGCCGATGGCCAGCATCGGGAACATGGTGAAGGCGCAGCTGGCTGCGGTAAAATAATCGGTCGCGGTATAATAGATCGTTTCGGGCATGCCCGTGCCGCCCCATTTTGGATCGGTTGCGAGGCTCAGAAAACCGGCGCCGTAATAGGCCTTGAGGCCCGAAAAATATTCTCCCGGTATGATGACTTCTTTCTTGGCCGGATCGTAATGGGCGCCCTTTTTATCCGCGGGGGCGTTTACGGGATACACCTGTTCAACGGCGACTTTTTCCGCGAGGTTGACCACCTCTTCAAGTGTGTCACGGTCAAATTCAGCGAATTTCTCGTACCTGTTTAATTTATCAACCTCGAATAATTCGAACAAAATGAATTTCGTGTCTCGCGTGTCGATGATCGGATTTAATGCCATGGCACCCTCCTAAAGAAAATTATATAGCAGACCTTTTCATGCGGGATTCAATATGATCTGAAATCCTGTCCAAACAATATTAATACCCGGTTTTTTGTCAAATAATTATGACCGCGATCAGATGCCTGAAAATTATTATTTTGTACACGGTGTCAGTATGCGGAATGACCGGTCAGACTGTTCATGGAGTGAAACATATGAGTCCCTGGCCCCGGACAAGATCAACCGGAAGATGGAACAATTCCTGGTTACGCTGGAGCCGGTGTCTAAGAAGGGAATGCCCTACAGTCACGACGGCGAGAAATTCCTCTTTGTGCTTGAGGGAAGGATCGAAATACAGCTGGGCGATCATACGGACATCCTGGAACCGGGGGACGGCATCTACTACGATTCCACGATCAACCACCGGGTCGCCTGCGCCGGGGAAGCGCCGGCCAGGATCAGCGCTGTCATTTACGCGTAACAGCATCATGAGAAACCGGCAGCATGAATCATTGATTGTTCATGCCGTACTGGCGCTCAAGTTCGAGTAATATCCGGTTAACGCGGCTGACATAAAACTCGAGCAGGCCGTCAATCTGTTCCCGGAAATCCCTGTGCAGATAACGGTATTTCCTCCGGATCCGGCGCTCCAGCCCGCGGCAGTAGGATCTGATCTCGTCCAGTGAACCGTTGAACCCGGCTTCGCGTCTCTCGATCCTGCTCTTCATGGACAGGAGGGACACCTCGATGTAAGCCTTGAATTCGTCCATAAGCCTCTTCATCGGCTCCTCAACGATGCTGCGGAAGTCATCGTGCAGTTTCCGATATTTCTTCTGTATCCCGATGATGAATGCCTTTTCGAGAATGCTTTGTTCCAAGGTGAGCACATCCCGCACGATGTCTTCCAGCCGCGCATAGCGGACCCGTTCTATCCTGTTACAGACGCTCTTCCGTAAATTCTCGAGCGACGCGGAGAAATCGTCTGCCGCGAGAATATCATAAGTGATCCGGTGAAAATGGTGTCCGACCAGGGCCATTTTAACGGCCTTGGGGAAAAGGCCCCGCCTCATCTTCACCGCCGCAGCAAGGTAGCTCAGATAGTGGATCCCGTACGACGAGAAGGTCTGCCGGAACAGGGAGAACAGGAAAATCCTCACGACGAGAACAATTGTCGAATAGCAGAGTGCTCCGCGGTTGACCTTTCCCTTCGGCATCCGCTCAATCAGGACGAGGCACCGTTTCAGATACTCCTCCGGACTATAGATGCTGGATATGACCTTTTTATATCCCCGGATCAACGCTTCGGTTTCCATGATCGGTAAGAAATTAAGCTGGAAATCGTGGGTGTTGTTCCCGGATGTTTCTTTTATGATACGGTTCTCCGATTCCAGGCGCCGGTACAGCTGCGTGTTCGGCAGCGCGGTCAAGAGCCCCACCATGGCCAGGGGTATGCCCGATTTCCGAATGAATTCAATCTGGAGATCGAACACATCATCCGGGTCGCTGTCGAAGCCGAGGATGAACCCAGCCGAGACTTCCATCCCCTTCCGCTGGATTTTCTCAACGCCCGCCAGGAGCTCAATGCCGGCATTCTGTTTCTTCTGCGACAGCACCAGGCTCTCCTCAACCGGCGTCTCGATGCCCAGAAAGACCTTGGTGAAGCCGGCCTCGACCATCATGTCCATCAGCTCATCGTCTTCGGCAAGGTTGACGCTTGCCTCGGTGGTTATCATGAACGGGTACGCCCGCTGCTTCTGCCACCGCGCCATGGCGGGAAGGAGCTTCTTCACGTTTTTCTTGTTGCCGATGAAATTGTCATCGACGATGAAGAGCGGACCGCGAAACCCGGTACGGTACAGGGCGTCCATTTCGGCGATAAACTGTTCCGGCTCCTTGGTGCGGGACACCCGCCCGAACAGCTCTATGATATCGCAAAACTCGCAGTTGAAGGGGCATCCCCGCGAATACTGCAGCGACATGGTTGTGTAATGACGGTTATTGACCAGGCCAAAGCGGGGCACCGGCGTTCGTGTTATGTCGGGCCTCACTTCACTCATATACAGCGGGCGCGCTTCGCCCCGCTCCCAGTCACGGAGAAAATCGGGGAGCGTCGCCTCGGCCTCGCCCAGGACGAAATGATCAACGCCGGCGATGCTCCGGTACGATCCCGACGGGTAGGGCCCGCCCGCGACGACCGTTCTGCCGAGTCTATTGCAGATGGCGACCACGCGCTCGAAAGATTCCTTCTGGATGATCATGGCCGATACGAACACCAGGTCTGCCTTGAGGATGTCACGTTCTTTCAGGGGCGCCGCGTTCATGTCCACCAGAACGACATCATAATCATCGGGAACGAGCGCCGCCACCGTCATGAGGCCCAGTGGAGGAAACGCGGTCTTCTTGCCCAGCATCTTGAGGATATATTTGAAGCTCCAATAGGTAGTCGGAATCTCAGGATAAATCATCAGAATCTTTTTTTTCATATAATAACTCCATCACGCAGCAGACGCCGTACCGGTTATATGATCAAACAAAACATTAATAAATGCAAATGAAACACATGGATGGTCATGTTAAACGGCTACCTTTTTATAGTGATCGGACAGGACGTGAATGTCGGTATTATAAACAAACAGTTTAATTCTGTCAAGAACTTAGCCGGCCGCCGTCCGTCTTGCCATAACGAAATTACATCCCGGCATACCGGCGGTCAACAGGGTCACGGCTTCTCATCATTTTTATAAAAATGTAAATCCCTGAGCCTATTCTTACAGGCTTCGCAGAACGCTCCTGTTTCTTTATCCACGGTCATAATCGTACCCTTCGCGTCCTGCATGATGCATCCGGCCGCGGGACAGTGCGGCAGGCCGAAAGTATGGCCCATCTCGTGGTTGACCACCTTGACAAGACGCGCGAAAAACTTCTCCGCTGAAGCTCCGCGCGTGAGCCTGAATGTCGATACAATGCAGGATCGTCCGCTCAATCTACCGAGGCCGAATATGCCCCAGTCGTATATCCGTCCCTTGGATGTCGAAATATCAAACGCGGTGAGGCCGAGAATTTTATCATAACCGCTGTACCGATCAGTCTCGAGATAATCAAGGAGTTTCTCCGCGCGGTATCGGCTATTCGGCCGGTAATAGGACGTCCGGGGAATATCAACCGGAGGCAGGACCTGGGCCTTCACGTCGTATACCCGGGCGAGACCGGCCGTCACGCAATTAATGACTTCCTGCCGGACATAGCCGAGAGGCTGGATTGCCACCCGCTGCTTCGCCGCCCTGCAGGCAGTCGGAAAGCCTATGCCGATAACTATCGCGAGGAAAACCGCTTGCTGTTTTTTCATCATTGACGACCCCGCTGCCTACTTTACGTCACCAAACCGCAGCACCAGCTCGTACACGCCTTCTTCCAGTCTCTTCTCAATGTCCGGGAACATCTTTTCGAACACGTGGAGCATGGGCCGGTTCTCCGCCAGCACTTCAGCCGTGAAGCCGAGGAGCCCCTCGCGCTTGGCCAGGAGTATCAGGTATGCCAGGAGCTCGCTCCCGATCCCGCGGTTCTGCATGCTGTCGCTGACGGCGAAGGCCACTTCCGCGGTGTGGCTCTTCTCTTCTTTAATCATCTGCCCCATCCCGGCAAGTATCTCCTTGTCCTGGGTTACGATGAACGCCAGCAGGACCAGCTCCCTCGTGTAGTCGATGACCACGAACTCCTGCCGCCGCTCGTGTGTCATGTCAAGCCGCATCGACATGAACCGCCGCTGGAAGCTCTGGTCGGAGAGTGAGTAGAACAGGTCCTTAACCAGGGTCTCGTCGTTTATGTTAACCGGCCGCATCTTCAGGAGGGATCCGTCCCGGGTGGTCCGGTATGTTTCCAGGTGCTGCGGATATACCCCCCGCTTGCCGGGGATGAAGGCCTGGTCCCGGTAAATAAGGTTCAGCTTTTTCGCTTCCTCGATGAGCCAGGGCCTGAACTTCGGGTGGGCGATGGCAATGAGGTCCATGGCCCGCTCCCGTATGTTCTTGCCATGAATATAGGCGATGCCGTACTCGGTGACGATATAGTTGATGTCGCCCCGGTTCAACGTCACACCGGTACCGGGCTCAAGGAATGGAACGATCCGCGACACCTCGCCGCCACGCGCCGTTGACTGGAGCACCAGGATTGTCTTTCCTCCCGGCGCGAGGTTGGCGCCGCGCATGAAATCCGCGCTGCCGCCGATGCCGCTGAAGAACTGGTTGCCGACGGACTCGGCCGTGGCCTGGCCCGTCAGGTCGATCTGAAGCGCGGCGTTGATTGCCGTCATGTTGCTGTTCTGCGCTATGATGAGGGGGTTGTTGGTATAGCTGATCCTCTTGAACTCGACAAAGGGATTGTCGTCGATGAATTCATAGGTTTCCTTGACGCCCATGCAGAAGGCGGCCATGGTCTTCCCCCTGTCGTGGGTTTTCCTCGAGTTATCCACGACGCCCTTTTTGAGGAGGTCAACCATGGACTGGGAAAAGAGCTCGGTGTGAATCCCCAGGTTGTTCTTTTCTCCCAGGCTGGACATGATTGCGTTTGGCATGCTGCCGTAACCCACCTGTATGGTATCGCCGTCGTTTACAATGCTGGCGACAGAGCGGCCGATCTGATGGGCGATTTCATCCGGCACGGCGGGATTATATTCCAACAGGTCTTCCTCGTGTAAAACCATGAAGCCGATCTTGTTGATGCTCAGGAAGGTGTCGCCATGCACCCGCGGCATTCTGGGATTCACCTGCGCAATGATGAGCGAGGCGTTCTCTATGGCGTCCATGCAGATATCCACGCTTATACCGAGACTCACGTAACCGTTCTGGTCGGGGAGTGATGTCTGGATGAGTGCCACGTCGATGGGAATCATCTTGTTCCGGAATAGCTGGGGTATCCGCGAGAGAAAGATGGGCGTGTAGTCGGCCATGCCGGTGTTTACCGATTCCCGCGCGTTATCGCCGACAAAAAACGAGTTATACCTGAAGTTATACCCGAATTTCTGGTCCGAATAGGGCGCGACCCCCAGGGTCCATACCTGCATCAACTCAGCGTCAACGATCGCCTTGGGGTGCGATTCTGCGTACCGCACCAGAGAGTTCACCAGGTACTGAGGCTCACCGCAGGCGGTGCTGATGAATATACGGTCGCCGCGGTGGATATGGGAAAATATTCTATCCTCTTCACCGAATTTTTCAGGATACCGGTCTTTCCACATCTGTAAGCAATCACCTCTTCGTCTGTCCATTTCACCGTCCTTGTTCAGTAACGCTCGCAAGCGCGGTTGAGTTGCCATAATTCGCCGGAAAACTGGCCCGCATCCTGATCCATTTCATATTTATAATACATCCGCATTTGACTTACCGGGATTCAACAACGGGCTTTTTCCCTGCGTTCGGTCTCATGCAAGGCATGGTAATATGTGCATACCACAATTATTAAAAAAGCAACAACATTTCCCCCATTAAATACGCACCGAGGTTTGGGGCATATGGGGCATCTTTCTTTATCAGATCAAAAAATTCGAAAATTTCATATAAATTGAATTATCTTCTCAGGCGGCGTATTTTTCCCTAAAATAATTCAAGTCTGGATAATTGCCGGTTATATGCTCATTTTCTGTTTGCATTTTTATATGAATTATATACATTATGCATTGTAACATCTTTATGGATTGCATCTCTCTTTTGAGATAAACAATGGAAAAAATATCAAATTACATCATCCGGCAAAAAATTCACGAGACCAGAAAATCCATTGTCTACCGCGGAAATA
>Ga0154692_148_pt1 | contig 19858 bp, 9 predicted proteins | sample Rifle2008BG13ft_FD_116121 | JGI IMG/M metagenome (GOLD analysis project Ga0154692, IMG submission 116121) | Spirochaetes bacterium RBG_13_51_14
AATATTTTATTGACATATACGGCGCATACGCCGGCATCGGGCATGATATAAACCAGCTTGGCGGCGGCGGTGCAGCCGGATTTTCCGTGTACCGCACCCTATCCGTACTGTACCGTGGAATGTACACCGTACTGTCCCGTCCTTCGGGCTTGATTGTCGGTCCCCGGCGGTATGATCACATGATGCATCTGGTCGGTTTTGAATACGTACTGCAGATTCCGGTGATCCACCTCGGCTGGCGAACCTCCTTCATGGCCGGCTATTCCAAAACACGGATCGACAGCGTCGATTTCAAAAAAAATTTTCTGGAATCGCTCATGCTCTCGCAGCTTCCGACACCTCCGCCTGACGCCATGCTCACGCTCAATGTGTTCAAAGTGAGGCACCTCCGGGATAACGGGCCCTCCGTGGCCCTCTGGACCGGGTTTCAATTTGCCGTGGTACCGTTTATCGCCCCGTTTGTCGATATCGGCCTGCACAAATCCTTTTATGATGAAGACCTCGGGGATAAAAAAATAATCGGATTTCATCTCATGTTCGGCGTCCGCTGGATATTCGGCGGCGGTGACTGGGATTACTAAAAGAGGGAATATTCTGTAGTGTTTCTATTTCAGCGTAATTTCGGTGGTCATGCGATTTATTAATGTGGCGCATATGGACGGTACGCCGCCGGTTATTCGAGCCTGCATCCATATGAGGTCTCTCGACCGCAGATCGAGACACCGGACCCACGCCGAGCTTCGCACATCATTGAATCCGATGATCATGATTTTGTCGATGTCGTGATAATTCAAAAGTTTTTCCAGGACGTTGAATTTGGTTTCCCGGTAGTCCAGGTCGAATATTCGATACGCCTCGCGGATGTAGCTGATTTCCTCGTAATACCTCTTCCCGGTCCAGGTCCCGTGTAAAAACCTGACCGCGCGGGGGTTGGAAACAATCTGATATGAGTTATCGGCCGCTGAAATACAAGTGAAATTATCAATCATGTCCGATGTGAGATTGTTATTCAGCGAGTTGCCTTGAATGCTGGCGACTTGATATCCGGCGGCCATGAATGCGTAATAGAGGTAATTGAGTTCGGCTCCATCGAGGTTGGTGAATATCCCTATCTTAGATCCCCTGGGTATTATACGCGACATGAAGAACTGTTCGCGACCGAGGAAGTTAATCATTATACCGGTGATCCGGTCCACCAGCTTGAATATCTCCGTCTCCATCCTGCCGACATTGATAAACGAAAATACCCTGTTGAGACCGTTGTTGTACATGTTGAGGCTGATTTTGATCCGATCGCCCGGCAGGAGTACGAACGTACCGTAGACGTAATAATCGGCCGAGATTTTATCGGTCAGCTCCATCAGCTCATGCGGCTGGTACTCCTTTTCCAGCGTGAGATTATACTTTTCAAGGATTTTGCCGATCTGGCCCGGCTTTAACACCTTCACCTGAAAGACGTTGCGGATAGAATTGGCGAAGGAGTTGGGGAAAATTGTTTCAAGATAATCATAGTTGGCGTCCTTTGATTTGTTGACCAGGTAGCCGAAGGCCATGGTCGGGACGGCTCCGGCCCGGGCTGATACCAGGAGGGTGAGGAGCAGTGGGATGGCTGCGAATTTCGTAAGCGATTTCATCGTTTCCCGGTCATGCTGTCGATGAACCTGTCAATGAGTTTCTCAGTGTCTGCGGTTAGAGAGACGCCGCTGTTTTCGATCCATACGATGTCGTTGGTCCTGAGATCGATTGCCCGGCCCCAGCCCCCACCGAAGCTTTTTACATCGAGAAGAATCAGGTATTGTACGTTCCACCTGTTTCTCATCTCCGCAAGAACCTCGGCCTTGTTGACCTCGTAGTTGTAGAAGTGCATTTTGAACAGGTTGTTGTACGCCTTCTCCAGCGACAGGAAGTTTTCATTCTGTCCGATGTAGGAGACCTTCTTGAAATCCCGTATGTCGAAAACGTCGTTGATGGAATAGAAATCGGAGGCGTTGATCGCCTTTACCGCGAAGCCGCGGGCGAGGAACCTGGCCAAAATAATGTTTTTCAACTTGTTCGGTGCGTCGACTATTACGGCCACCCCCGAGTTGAGCGGTATCGGCCGCTCCAGATACTTCACCGTCCGGGCCCCGCCGCAAGAAATGCTGGATAAGAGCGTGGAACACGCTATGACTATTGCCAGTTTTGTACTACGCATGTATTTGCTCCTCTGTGGAATGTCATGCCTGATATAATCCTGTCCGACGTAAAAGAGTTATCCGGATTTTCCCAATAATGTCAATAAAAAAAAACCGGGAATACTGGTCTTCATTGAGATTGATAAATATGCTTGTATGCACAACTGCTGCCGGGATTAAAAAAAGTCAGCCCCGCTTGCGGCGGGGCTGACCCAGGATGACTCTGTATGATATATGTTACTTTTTTGCAGGTTCCGTCTTCTTCATTTCTTCCTTCATCTCGTCTTTTTTTGCTTTTGCCTTTTCTTTTTCGATTTTGTTCATGTAATTTTTGAACCCTTCTTTGTTCACCTTTATCTCCCCGAGGAGATCAATGATGAATTGATTTGATTTCACTTCCAGCTTTTCGAGAAAGATCTGCTGTTTTATCCAGTTCTCCGCCTCTTCATTCATCGGTACGCCCTTTAATCTTTCTTTGTTCTTTATGTAGAACTCATTGACCTCTGGATCCGATACCTGTATCTCGTCTTTCAGCTTTTGGCTTAAATAATATGACGATATGAACTGGATTTTTGCCAGCTCTTCTATGGTCTTGAGATCGTCCTTATTGACCGAGTCGTCCTGATGCGACTTGATATACAGGAGCTTTCTGCTTACCAGGAAATCCATGAATTTTCTCTTGTTTAAAAGATTGAGCGTGGGGTGGTTTTCAATTTCGGGATTGGCGGCCATCTTGTCCACGTCCTTTTTGTCCATGTTCAGCATCATTTTGGCGAACATATAGTAGTATTTGTTGAATTGATTTATGCTGATTTTTTCATCGTCAATTTTAACGGCTAATTCGTCTCCCTCCTTTTTGCAGGTGGACAGAAGAGAAACGGTGAGACAGAGCATGACCATAAAAGACAATTTACTTGTTTTCATTATTTATTTCCTTCGTACATAATATGTATAGAATGCGGTGTGAGGCGCACGACGCGCCGATGCCAATGTCGCACATACCGGATGCAGAAATTACCGATTACTTCAATTGTTGCAACAATTTTTTCAGGCTCAGCACCTTTTTTTCGATTTCCATCGATTCCGGCGTAAATATAAGCGTTTCACGATCGACGGGATCTATCGCGAGACGCCTGTCGGAAGCCATCAGCCTGACAGCCGAGTCGACGCTGATTGTCGAATCGGCGGATATCTTGATCCGTATCGATTTCGAGTCTTCCAGGATCTCGTCGATTGCCATGAGGGAGGCCAGGGCGCGTATCTTTTCGATTTCGATCAATATTTTTACCTCTTGGGGGTAGAGGCCGAAGCGGTCCACCAGCTCGGCCTCTACCCGCTCCACCTCTTCGATGGAATCGCAGGATTCGAACCGCTTGTAGAACTCGATCTTCTGCTTCTCGTCGCCGATGTATTCATCGGGGATGAAGAAATCAGTTTTAAGGAACAGCGGCGTCCGGAAGAGCGATGCGACCGGTTCGCCCGTGCGGTGCCGGATGGCGTCGTCAAGCATCTGCAGATAGAGCTCGAAGCCGACCTCGAAGATGTTGCCGGACTGTTCCAGGCCCAGGATGTTGCCGGCGCCCCGGATCTCGAGGTCTTTCATCGCTATTTTGAATCCGCTTCCCAGGTCGGAATATTCGGCGATAACGCGGAGCCGTTTCATCGCCTCCTCGGTCAGGGGCCGGTGTTTCGGGTAAAAGAGGTAGGCGTAGGCCTTCCGCATTGAGCGACCGACGCGGCCCTTGAGCTGGTAGAGCTGGGACAGTCCGAAGGCGTCGGCGCGGTTGATGAGGATGGTGTTAACATTCGGCATGTCCAGTCCCGATTCGATGATCGAGGTGCTGATGAGCACGTCGTATTCCCTGTTCAGGAAACCGATCATGACGTCCTCCAGCTCGTGCTCGTTCATCTGTCCGTGGGCCACGGCATACGTCGCTTCCGGTACCAGTTTCCGGAGCATCTCCGCGTGCGCGTCGATGGTCTGCACCCGGTTGTGCACGTAAAAAACCTGTCCCTCCCGTTCGATCTCGGTGACGACAGCCATACGGAGAATATCGGGGTTTTCCTCAAGAACGTAGGTTTCGATGGACTGGCGGTTCTCCGGCGGGGTCAGGATGATGGACAGGTCCCGGATCCCGGCCATGGCCATGTGAAGGGTGCGGGGAATCGGCGTCGCCGACAGGGTCATCACGTCCACCAGTGTTCGGAATTTTTTCAGCTGTTCTTTGTGCCGCACGCCGAATCGCTGTTCCTCGTCGATGATGAGGAGCCCCAGGTTCTTTATTTGAAGATCGCGTGCCAGGAGCGCGTGTGTGCCGATGACGATATCGATCTTCCCTTCCTTGAGCCTCACCTTCATTTTCGTTATTTCTGACGGCGTACGGAAGCGCGACAGCATGTCGATTTCGATCGGGTAGCTCGCGAAGCGCTTTTTGAAGGTTGAGAGATGCTGCATCGCGAGCACGGTCGTGGGAACCAGCATCGCCACCTGCCGCCCGGCCATCACCGCTTTAAAGGAGGCCCTGATGGCCACCTCGGTTTTACCGAAGCCCACGTCGCCGCAAATGAGGCGGTCCATGGGCCGGGGGCTTTCCATGTCGTCCTTCACGTCTTCGATGGCGGTTATCTGATCCGGCGTCTCTTCGAATTCGAACAGGGACTCGAATTCCTCCTGCCAGACCGTGTCCGGCGGGAAAGGGAAGCCCTTCAGGGCCCGCCGTGCCGAGTAAATCTTCACGAGCTCGGACGCCACCTCCTCGATGGACTGCTTGACCCGGTCCTTGATCCGATTCCAGGCGGATTTTTTCCCGAGGTGATCGATGCGCGGCTTTCTCCCCTCGATACCGATGTATTTCTGCACCATGGTGATCTGGTCGAGCGATACATACAGCCGGTCGTCGTCCGCGTACTCGATGAGGAGGAAATCCCGCTCGACGCCGCCCGCGGCCATACGCTCGATCTTCCTGAAAACGCCGATGCCGTGGTTGATATGCACCACGTGATCGCCCGGTTTCAGATCCAGGAATGAATCTATGGGCCGGGATGTCTTTTTTTTGAAATCGCGCTTTTTCCGGTAACTCTTCCCGAATATCTCGTGGTCTGATATGATAAGGATTTTACAGGCCGCGATTTCAAGGCCTTCTTTCAGCGGCGAGAGGAGTATGTTCAGCGGCGAATCGGAAAATTCATCGAACCTGCTGTCGGGATTGAACTCGGCGAGCAGGTCGCTGAGGCGCCGCGCCTGGCCTTCGAAGCCGGTGGTTATAATCGTCTTCCATCCCCGCTCGATCCTGCCGGCGATCTCTTCACGGACCTGCTTGATTCTGCCGTGAAAGTTGGGAACGCTCCTGAGCTGCCATTTGAGCGAGTCGCGGGACGCGGTGAATGCCTGGAGGCAGACGGCACGCTGCCGCGCCGCGTCAAGCGCGTCCGGGTCGATGAGTTCTTCAGGGGGAAGACAGAGCGACGTGAGATGTTTTTTATGATATAGCTCGCGGAAGGTTTTTTCAAGATGATTTTTCCGGGCCCCCAGATCAGCAGGCTCGAGCAGCAGGATGCGCGCGTCTTCGCCGAGATATGAGAGAAGGGTATCTCCCGGAACAATGAGGGGAAACAGATCTTCGATGCCGCTCACCTCGGTAAGCAGGCCCTCCTTCAACTGTTCGAGGATGCTCTCCGGCAGGTCCATGCCGCGGTCGCGGGACTCAGCTATGACCCGTTGAAGAGCCTCACGCTCGCGCCCGAACAGGATCAGCTCCTTCCGGGGATAGATGGTGATGGATTGATGACTCTGGCTGGATATCTGGCTGTCAATATCGAACTCGCGGATCGATTCAAGGGTGTCGCCGAAGAAATCGAAACGGAGGGGATTGTCGTGCGAGGGAGGGAAGATGTCGATGATCCCTCCTTTCACGGTGAAATGGCCGAAGGAGTCAACCCTCTTTTCACGCGCGTAACCGTATGAGGCCAGCATCTCGACGATGTCATCAAAGGGATAATCGACGCCTGCCTTCAGGAAGACGCCCTTTTTCTCGAAGAATGTCCGGTTCGGTATTTTACGGATGAGTGATTCAACCGTTGTCACCACCAGTGCTGGCTCGCCCCTGAGAAGCCGGTAGAGCGCGGTGATCCGCTCCCGCTCGGTCGTTTCCGGCGGCGAAACAAACTCGTAGGGAAGGGTTTCCCAGGGCGGAAAAACGAAGAGGAGGTTTTCCTCCACCATGGAACTGAGATCCAGGTATGTTTCGTGCATCTTCTGGTAGTTTTCAGTAACGACGAGAGTCTGACGCGGCGAGTCGCCGAAGATCGTCGCTGCGATCATAGGGAAGGAGGCGGGCGCGATACCTTCGATGAGGATGCTGCCGCCGCTGCCGGAGTCCCGTTCGGAAAGTTTCTCCCTGAGGGAGCGAAATTCATCCGACTGCCTGAATATGTCACATAATGGCTTGAGTATCATTTAGTTCCGCGCATAAAAATACAGATAAGGGTTTTTGCATGGGACGTATTTACGCAAGAAAAATTTTACTCTGACCCCCCTGGGGGAGAGGTTTGTCCGGGTGATTTTCGTTACATAAAATGCCCCTTTTGTATAGTGGGTATTGTTATAGTTGCTTTGGCCCGCAGATTATCCAGGCATGAATGGTGAAAGTTTATGTAATGTTTACTCTGACCCCACTGGTAGATCATTTGCATGCTTGTGAAGACACCCATACAGGGATTAGCGCTCAGTAGCTCTCCAGATTGACAGATAGGTTGGGTGATCAATCGGTGAGTCGATTCTTATCTACTAATAATGCTCCAGATTATACGCATACTCCTCGAGGATATCCATATCGTCCTCGAGCTTTTCAATCTCCTGAATGGTTGTATGGATTGATACCAGGCCGTCCTTGAAGGACTGGCGCTCGTAGTTTGTGACCCATTTCGCCTCTTCCGGGTTCTTCTCCTCGAGGAAAGTCTTGAGCACTCTTATGACTTTATCAGTGCTCTTGTAAAGGGACCGTATATTATCGAGCATTTCGACAAGGTAGATGAAGCGTACAACTTTCCGGTTGCTGCCGGCCAGTGTTTCTATGATCTCGCGTCCGCGGTTGTCCATCTTCGCCTGGTAGTAGGTGAGCGAGCGGGGGTAGCTTACCAGCTCCTTCTGATAATTGTTAAGAGAGTCGATGCCCTGTATGCCGTCGATTTCAATGTTTCGGAACATATCCTCCATCTGGTTGCTTTCCGTCTTGTCGTCCTTCGGGATTATATTGGAATTTCGTATGTTCATAATGATGCCCTTGAGACGCTCCCGGTGTGTGCGGCTGAGCTCCATTGTTTTTTCTATGAATGCCTCGGCGTTAAAGAAGCTTTCGGCTTCATGCGGCTCTCCGGCACCGGACTGTGTTTCCTCGTTGTTTGCTGAAGGTTCGCCATGGACCCGTTTTTTCTGGATGATTTTCTGCTGAAATCCTGCTGCGTTTTTTTCGTGGGTCCGGATGATTTTGATAACCTCTATTTTACGGAGTGATTTGTTGTACCTGAGGCCGTACATGTTGCCGTGGGAATCTATATACCGGTTGTTGAGATCGTAGACCGATATTTTTGTAGTGTCGATATCAGATATATCATTAATCCTGATAATAACGTTTTTCATGTCCTATTTCAGTTCGTCCCGGGATAATTCTACGGACTCGTTGAATTCGATGGCAATATATGAGTCGCCGAAAGAGGTGAACTTGGCCATCTTTTGCGCGACCTCGGTCGGGTTATTTTTCAGGAGGCCGGTTCTGACGATATGGCCGTGTACCGCGAGCTTGTTTTTCTTTGTCTTGAAGTTCACGAGCGCTGGCACCCCCACTGAAACGCGTGAGGTGGTAATCACCAGCGCTCCGACCTGGCTTATATCGCAGATAACGCCCTTACCTTTGCTGGGGACCGTGATGTCATAGTCGATATCTTCCGGATTTCCTTCATAATAATGGAACTTTGTCTTGATCTTGCACGGGTATCGCGGGAATCTTCTCTTTTCAACCATAGGTATCCTCAATAAAAAATATTATAGACGCTTAGTTGTTTCCTCGACCATGGAGTTTTCATAGAAGAGGAGACAGCAATGCCTTCTATAATTAAAATTAAATTGTTTATAGCAATAATGTCAAGTCATGTTTTCTTCTTTAATCTCTCTATAATACAAGATTTTCCATTTAGTGTAGTAGGCTTGGTGCATAACTACCCATGATTATTTATTTTTATGGGGTGTCTAATAAGTCAGTTAGGATACAACATCCCCCTCCCTCGATGGGAGGGGACAGGGGAGGGTGATTGTAACACCTGGTGCATCCAGCAGCTAATCACCCCCAACCTGACATCTGCCGGACAGGATGTCCCAATGGCAGACGTATCCGGGACATCCATGTCCCGCGTCTGCAGGCACACATCCTGTGTGCTCCCTCGAAGGCCACGGATGGCCGAGAGCGGCCCCCATCAAGGGGGAGGGATAATTGATGAATAGTCGAACTTATCAGACAGCCTCGTAAAAATATTGATTATTGAGTTTTTCAACAAGCTAGTATACGTTTGGCTCTGATATCAAATTATCGGCTATTATGCCGTGCATAATAAACTCTGCGAGTTTCCATGCACAGATAAAAATTAACAATTTTGTAATTATTTTTTCATTTTTTAGTTTACACGTGTTTAAAGATTATGTCATATTATCAACTTGAATTAAAATTTTGATACCGATAGACGGAGCGATAAACGGCATTCGACCATTTTAACCCGACCATATGGCCGGGTTAAAGATGATTATTGATTTGAATCACAGGTTTGAAATACACAAGCTCGGTTTCATGATGCGTTTCCGGCGCCTGTTCGGCATCGGAATGCATCGATTCTGAAATTTAAGCCAGTTTTACTTCTTGGAGATATATGAACATAAACACTAAATTTATATTCGTCACCGGCGGTGTATGCTCCTCGCTGGGCAAGGGGATTTCCATTGCGTCGCTCGGGCTTCTCCTGGAGGGCCACGGGTATAAAGTATCTATTATAAAAATGGATCCATATCTTAACATTGACCCCGGTACGATGAGCCCCTTCCAGCACGGGGAGGTGTACGTCACCGAAGACGGCGCCGAGACCGATCTTGACCTGGGATATTACGAGCGTTTCACCAGCGCGGAGTACACGCGAAAGAATTCGGTGACCACGGGCCAGATATATTATACGGTCATCCAGCGGGAGCGGCGGGGCGATTACCTGGGCCGCACCGTACAGGTGATCCCGCACATAACCGATGAAATTAAAAGCCGCGTCTACAACGTTGCCGCCAGCTATGACCTCGACTTCGTCATGGTGGAGATCGGCGGCACCGTCGGCGATATCGAATCCATTCCCTTTATCGAAGCCATCCGGCAGATACGGCAGGAACTTGGATCAAACCGCGTGCTTAACGTGCATGTGACCCTGGTGCCCACCCTGTCGGTCGCGGGCGAACAGAAGACCAAGCCCACCCAGCACTCGGTGAAGGAGCTGATGGAGCTGGGCATCATACCCGACATCCTGCTGTGCCGGTCCGGCCAGTTGCTGACGGCGGAGCTAAAAAGCAAGATAGCCCTGTTCTGCAACGTGAGCGAGCGAAACGTGATATCGGCCGTCGACATCAAGGGCTTCATATACGAAATACCCTACATGTTCCACGACCAGAAGTACGATGACATCGTGCTGGAGCATTTCAAAATGGATGTGAAGCCCCTTAAGATGCGGGCGTGGGACAACTTCATGAAGTCGCTGCTCAACCCTATGAAACATGTTCGCATCGCCGTGGTCGGGAAATATATTTCACTTCAGGACTCCTACCGGTCCATCTACGAGGCCATACTCCACGGCGCGACCGCCAACAATGCCCGTCTCGAGATCGTGCGGGTCGATTCAGAGGATCTGGAGAATAAGCCGGAGAGCACAGGCGACCTGTTCAATGACATCGACGGCATTCTGGTGCCCGGCGGCTTCGGGGACCGCGGTATTGAAGGAAAAATCCTGGCGATATCCCATGCGCGTAAGAATACTATACCATTTTTCGGCATTTGTCTGGGCCTCGAGTGCGCCGTTATCGAGTTTGCCCGCAACGTGTGCGGACTTGCCGGCGCCAATTCAAAGGAGTTCGACGCCGGAACCGCGTATCCGGTCATCTCGCTTCTGGAGGACCAGGAAATCGTGCTCGAGAAGGGCGGCACCATGAGGCTCGGCGCCTACCTGTGCCAGCTCGCGCAGGGGAGCAGGGTCAGAGCAATCTACGGAACGGAATCGGTTATGGAGCGGCACCGGCACCGGTATGAATTCACCAACCGCTACCGCGAGGTGTTCGAGGCGAACGGGATGGTTTTCGGCGGGGTCCATCCCGCCATCGATCTGGTTGAAACTATCGAGCTGCCGGAGCACCCATGGTTTATCGCCTCACAGTTTCATCCTGAGTTCAAATCCAAGCCGATCAAGCCACATCCGCTCTTCAGGGATTTCATCAGGGCCTCTCTTGAGTATGGGATGAAATCATCATAATAGCCGGATACATGAAAAATTGATAAACCGGTTTTTTCCTTGTCAAAATCTATTATTTTAATTATTGATGAAAAAGTGTAGATATTAAATGGCATTATTATGATTAAGGGCTATTTGGCGAGTATTTCTATATATTTTCACTAAATTTCATAAAATAAAAAACGCCTAGATGGGTTAAATTTTAAACCTTTTTCTCGCCTGTCCCAAATATTATTGTTATATTTGTATGGATAGCTTAATTTGTAGAAATGTGTATCAAAATGATACGTTGAGAATTAGATTCAATATTATATAAACCGTCTGGACGGTTTATATAATAAAAAATAATGCTTTGCTTTTAGGAGGAGAGATGAAGGCCAGTAAATTTTTCTTTTTAATAATTACTATGATAATACTGTTAAGTATTTCATCATGCTCTTCTGAAAAGGATACATGGTTTCAATCCAATGATCCACCGTCTGATTTTAATCTATTCAAGATTTTTGACAATTTCCCGAGCATACACGAGGCGTGGGATAAGGTTCAGAAAGACGTATTTAACCAGGGTATGGCCGAGCTTATAAATAATACGCCTGTTGACCAGCTTAAAGAGGTGCTGGGCCTTATAGACGACCTGGTAGAACCATCATTAAAACCAACACAGCCGCTGTTCAAAACCCTTGATGCCTTGAGAGAGATGATAGATACTATCGTCCACCAGGATAATCTCGATGAAGGGGACACGGCCACCTACTATGATGATTTTATATCATTGATGGACAAGCTATCAGCCAGCCGCGCCAACTTCAGCCGCAACCTGGTGCCGATCGTGGCGGACCTTATTGCTTATATAAATCGGGTCCACGGATCAGAGATTGTCGCTATCACCCAAGATCTTTTGTATATGCTCCAAGAACATATCCATGACAACAACAATCCGGACGCCCAGAACCTGTATAACCTGCTTCCTGATATACAGGAGGCCATGAGCAAGCTCCTGCTTAGAAACAATGATTACATGAACCTCGCCGGAACCGGCGATCAGACCCCGGGTAACAACACCTATCTCGGAAACGCAGTGGAAGGGGTGGACCTGCTCCTGTCCGGGCTCAACGGCATCGCGTCGCAGGACGCGGCAGTGACGGCGCGGTTGGACGACGTCCTCATCGAGGCGGGGCGGCTGACCAGCAAGAGCGCCAACGGCAGGCTGTTTAAAAATGTCCTGATAGACCTCATGTATAATCTCGAGGACTACTTTACAGCCGGCGGAGCGCGTTACGCATCCGGCACCGATTATCATCGTGACGATACGGTGGGCGGTATAAAATACTACGCAGACGTGGAGATGGGCAATACGGTGAAAGAGCTCTGGCCCGCGCTCCAGCTTCTCTTCATCCGGTCAAAAGCTCCGGGCGATCCTGCCGCCAAACCGGATTTTTCGATCCTGAAGGACGATGAGGGGAGGTCGCCCCTTGAAGTCATCGGCAAGGGCCTGGGACAACTGGCGAATGCCGGCATCGATTTCAATACGCATCCACTGGAAGATTCGCTCAGGATGATGGTGGAAAAAAACGCCATAGGCGAGGACCGGAGCGCTTCGGATGCGTCGTATCTCGAGCGGCTTCTGTTCACCCTTGCCGTTGCCTCCAACTTCGGGTACAAGGCCCGCGTGATGGATGACGCCAGTCCGGCCCCGGATCCCTACCCGAACCATGGCTGGGGGCACGGAGTGTCAACGAAAGGCGTTCTGACCCTGAACGATTCCATGTACAGCCTGAGGAGCTTTGACTTCCTGACCCTGGACGCCTATTCACTTGCCCTGGCCAAGAGGAGGGAGCAGGCCGATTTCATCGGGCGTTGCTCCGAGCCTTTCAACAAAGACCAAATCAGCAGCCACAAGTTCTTCATGGGCTATGACTTCCCCGCCTTCTGCCTCCTGCCGGCGGCGTGCGCCGGCGATGCCGGCCTCCCCAACGGCGGGAATGTCGCTCTGACCCCGCCGGCCGACACCACAACCGGCGAGGATTATAAGACATACTTCCCCAAAGTGGCCAACGGCATCGGCGAGCTCAACACCGCGGCGGTCATGATGGGCATGATCGCCCGGGTCTGCTGGGAGGGCGAGGGGCCCTATTACGCCACGCAGGGCGCGACCCAGGCCGGCACCGTGTACACCTATTACCGGCCAAACGGCGCCGTATACGCCCGGGTTACGAAGCCGGCCGTGGGCGATTGGACCTACGAGTATCCGGTTGATTCAGCATGCAGAATGGACAAGACAGACCCGAACCTGAGCGGACAGCGCTGGAACAGATTTCGCGAGAAACTTGAGTCGGATTATTACTTTATAAAGGTAGGATTTCTGGACCGGCAGTGTCCTCCTCCCATAAACGCTGATAATACCGTAAGCGTCAACGGCCCCAAGTATGTCATGGGCACGACCGGGGAGAACAAATACAAGCTTCGTTCGTTAGACCCGGACACCGGGCTGGCCCACAATAACGCCAGACGCTTCGTGCTCTGGGAGAAGGTTTCTGAAAAGAGCGCCTCCCGCGAGTGCGCCACCCAGGAAGAGGCCATGATACGAAACTTCCAGTGGCTCGTGAACGAGAAGAAGTTCGCTTTTATCATACCGATGTGGGTCGAGTCCCTGGGGATGAATTCCGCCGCGTATCTGGTGATCGAGGCCAACGGCCTCGCCGGACTGCGCAACGCAACCAAGGGGTATGATCCGGCCGACCCGACCAATCCGGCCAAAGGGAACGGCGCCTGGGTAAAACAGGCGCTCAAAGCCGGTTTCACAACGGATCCGGAAGGAACAACCCTCCTCAACGCGGCCGAGCTGACCCGCCGCGGCTGGCAGGTCAACTACGGCGATTCCAATGAACTGGGCGACGCCCGGGTCATGGTCTTCTGCCATGAGGACAACGCCGTGAATCTTGATCTGATATGGACCAACATCCTGGGGAAAGGACACGTCCTTCCGGATGTGATCTGCCAGAACTTCGAGCCGCTGCCCCGGATGGCGTTCACGGCGCATGACCGGAGCGATCATGACGCCGGCCATCCCGCCGGCCTGTATGATGGTTCGGAGATTGCGTCCGGATCGGCCATCATCGGCGGCGCGACGAACGCGGTGTGGCAGAACAGAAGCAGACTCATGCCGCTGGTCGTTGCAGCCGTGGGCAACCTTCATGAGCGCTCATATTACGACCCGCCCGTGAGCGGATATAACTACAATTATGCCGGCGACCACAAGTACCCCCTCAGGACCGTGCTTGACGGGCTGATACCGCCGCTGGTGAAGCCATGGATGGTGCACGCAGAAGACACGACCAACACCGGCGACGACCGCTGGGGCAAGCGGTGGATACCGCGGATACTCGATGAGACAGCCGGGACGTTCACCTATCTGGCGCCGGCCGTTGAATGGGATGACGATCTGAACGAATGGGTGCTGACCAATGTCGACATGAGGCCGCGGGCGGATATCCGAACCCTTGTCAGCGTGCTGGCGGAAAATCCGCGCTATGATTACCCCTCCGAGAGCTATATCGGAAGGCACAACGGACTTATAATGCTCCTGAGCCAGACAGGCATGGTATCCAAGCTCATGGGACTTCTGCAGAGAATAGAGAGCGGCACCACGGCCCAGGCGAACAAAGACAAGGTATTCAAAGGCCTCGAGCAGGTTATCACCTCGCTCAAGGCTTCGAAAGGGGAAACGATCGTGCGCGAAGAGGCGGGTTCTCCGGCGTACGGAGATGACGCCTACTGCATGGTCGATTACACCGACTACCAGTGGCTCTTCGGCAAGCGGCCGATGGACATCGATATGGACGCGCTTCTTGAAGAGGTGGTGGGATATGACGACGTAATTTCGGGCACATTCGTGCCGGGTAAGGGGATCGCGGCCTTTGTCGACCGCCGCGAGACGTGGAACACGTTGAACCTGGTCGATGACTATTATAATGACAACTTCCCGCTTCCCCACGGCGGAACATGGGGCTGGACCAATTTCAACAAGATGATGGACGGCATGCGGAGCCTCCTGGCCGATGACGGACCCAACGGCGACGCCTATTATATCATGAACGATGTTGTCGCCCTGGTGGACAAGCTCCTGTCCCGGGTCACCGCCACCGACGACGAGCTCAAGGGATTGCGCCACACCATGGGCGTTCTGATGGCCACCTACGAGGGCGGGACCTGGACGACCAGCGACACGCTCCGGGACGTCATGACCGATTATCTCCCGGACATCATGATAACCTTCGACGGTCATTACGACGACTTGATGCTCATCGCGTACAACCTGTTCGCGGCGAACGGCATCGTTGATTCGGTTTTTGACAAGGGCTCAACGCATTATTCCTGGAGCCAGGTGTTCACGGACCTCTACGACATCCTCGGCGATCCCTTCTTCGTAGATCCGACCGCGCGGCCGAGCCTCTGGATCGGCGAGAACAGCCTCACCCAGCTCCTGGTGGACATGGCGGACATGCTGGGCACTGGCGATTATACCCAATGGCTCTACTTCGGAGCCGTGTCGAGCGTGGCGCCGTTTTATCCGATGTCGGATGAGTACGGCGATCCACAGGAGTTTGACCCGTATACGGCCCTGGGTAAAATCCTCTCACCGGGAGGCATATAATGAACACAAAAACAACGACTGTAATCCGTATCTTTATCTCTCTTTTTACGGAGGAATATATGAACCTGCTTAAATCTATCGCGGCGATATGCGTCATGACCATCTTGGCGTTCGGCGCAGGCTGTGCCAATAGTGGTGACCAAAAACCGTATTTTCAGAATAATACCGGGTCCACCGATCCCAACGGCGTGCCCGATCCTTTCAGCGACATGCCGAATTTCGGCGATCCCACCTTTGTGGAGGATGTGGTCGCCATCATCGGCGAAGCATTCAACCCGGGCACCTTCAATCTGGATCAGGACGCGCCCGAATACCAGACGTTCGTCGACAACATACAGACGATGGTTGATTCGTCCGATCCCCTTAACGTGCGCGACGAGGCAAGGGAAGTCCTGAACCTGGTTCCGGATCTCGCCGATAACTATACGACCGGCCATGGCGCCTATGGACTCATGGCGGCCCTCGCGAACATAATGGGATACGTGCTGTATCAGGACGACCTTGATAACACCAGCGGCGATTATATCAACGACCTGTACGACTTCGTAAACAGTATGATCGACGCCGATCTTGATATGAAGACCGATGTGCTTACCCTCATGCACAAAAGTCTCGGATTTTTCGACGCCAGGTACGTGCAGACCGGGCAGATCCAGACCATCATGACCGATCTGAATTCCTTCCTGTCGGATGCCAGCGGCCAGACCTTTGTGAGCCTGATGTTTAACATGCAGGAGGGTCTGGGCAAGATACTGATGCGGGCAAACAGTAATATAATCCATGATGATCCATCTGACTCTCCTGACGGCGGCAATGAAGACACCGGGCTGGGCAATGCTGTTTCAGGGGTCGACTATCTCATGACGGGGATCAACGACATGATCTCTGCGAACAACGCCTACGACGGCCCCGCGGCCCGGCAAAACCTGTACGACCTCCTCCGCGAGACGGGTATGCTCATCAGGTCCCTCAAGGGGGCCGGTCCGACGTACTACCCGGTACTCAAGAACCTCCTGAAAAACATCGAGGATTATTACACCGTGCAGGGCTCCGTATATCAGCCGAGCGCGGAGTACCACAACGCCAGCAATCCCTATGTAAACGCAGAGATCCGCAACACGGTAAAAGAGATATGGCCGACACTGGCGAAGCTGTTCATCCGCGAGCGGGTTCATCCCGATTATTCCATGATAAGCACCGGATATTCCCGCTCGCCCATAGAGTGGCTCACGCGTGCGCTGCACGATCTCAAGAAGGCGGGCATGGATTACTCTGACACCACCAATTACGCGCTCGAGCCGTCGCTCAAGAACCTGGTGAAATACAACGCCTACGGCCAGGACCGCGCGACCGCCGGCTACAAGGTGTCATACCTGGATCATTTATTGTTCACCTTGGGTGCGGCATATAACTTCGGCTATCTGACCCGCAACTCATGTTCCGGCGAACCGTATAACAATCTCGACCGCGGCCACGGAGCCTCGACTAAAGGGGTATTGACGATCAGCGACACCATGTATTCGCTCGAATCCAGGTCAAAAAGCACTCTGGGAATTCCCGTCGGTAGTTCGTACGATCTGGCGCTCGATATCCGGCTGCAGCAGGGATCGAGGATATGGCGGGCCTACTCCAATTTTACCATAGCCGGACGAAACGGCCATCAATTCTATGTCGGGAAGGATTTACCGGCACTCTGCCTTCTGCCGTCCGGCTGCGCCGGCGATGTTGGCATTCCCAACGGCGGCGACAGAGCGCTTACACCGACAGATGATGACACCAGTGGGAACGATTACAAGACTTACTTCCCCTATGCGGCTGACGGGAATGGAATGGGCAACACGGCCATCTGGATGATGTCGCTGGCCGCGCGTGACTGCTGGGACGGCGGCGGACCCTACTATTCTACACAGGGGGCATATCAAACAAATAATAACAGCAATGGTTTGTTACCAGATTGGTCTGGTAAAACCGGCACGGATAATTACCGGGTATATTTTAAGCCAAACGGCGAGGTGTATGCATATGTAGATAAGGATGCGACCCCATGGACATATTACTATCCTGCCACGGGAAATGACGTGGTTGATACAAAAATCCCTGGCGGAGACATACCCGCCCCGAACGGGCAACGGTTTAATAGGTACCGTGACAAATTATACTCCGACTGGTACCTCGTCCAGGAAGGCCAAAACAGCAACAGCTACGTCGCTCCGCCGATGAACGGACATGGAACCGGCGATGGTCTTATTGAGAACAGTAATCCGACCGATCACCGCAGTTTCCATTTGACCACATCGAGCGGGAACCAGCCGCATTATTTCCGAGTATTTGAAAAGCTGCAGGAAGCCAGACAGGCTGACAACGTAAAGCGCGAGTGCACAACCCACGAGATAGCCATGTACCGGAATATTCAGTGGCTTATGCTTGAGAAGAAATTCCTGTTTGTGATACCGATGAACATCGACAAGCTGGTTACTGTCTGCCAGGTTAATTCAGGCGCTTTTCTAGTACTCGAGACGAACGGATTACTGGGACAGGTGAATATGAAAAAATCAGGGCCTGATTCAAATAACGGTTACTGGGCCCTGCAAGGGGGCCTGGGGAACCTCAACCAGTCCGACGGCGTTACATCGAACGCCCCCGATTACCGGGATTCATCCTATCGAGGGGACGCGCGGCTAGTCATATGGGCAGTGTATCAAAACTTGGTTATTGATGAAATGTCCCCGGAGGTTATGTGGAATGATATTTTGGGCAACGCCTCGAATTCATCCGGGTATGTGCTGCCGGACATAATAGGGAAAAACATCTATCCCGCCGTGAACATGGCATTTCCGACCCAGGACAATACTGGCAGCAACTTTCAGAACACCATCGCCTCGGACTCAAGCATCATCGGAGATCCGGCGAACACGCACTGGCAGAACCGGAGCAAAATCTTCCCGATCCTCATCTCCCTTCTCGGAACACTCCTGGACGGCTCGTATTACCAGACCGGGAGCGGGGCGGACTACAACTACAGCGCAACGGCAACGCACAAGTACCCACTTGCCGACCTGTTCGAAGGCCTCATGATACCCTTGAGCAAGCCGCTCATGAGGTACTATACTGATGCCGAGTCGTTCACCGGAGGAAGCAGCTCCACCGGCCGCTGGGTTCCCCGGCTTGAGGCCGAGCCCAGCATCAACGGCTATACACGGTTCGATTACCTTCAGCCGAGCATCTCGGGCGGAGGCGTTGATTATCGGCCGCGGAGCGCGCTCCGTACCTTGCCAAGCTTTCTGGCGGACCAGACCACCAGCACCTACTATAATGGGATTATTCCCGCGCTTGTCGATGACATTCATCCGGAAAACAATAATCTGCTGGTTACAAAACTTGTGGCATTGTTGCAGCGGATGGGGAATTATGACGATCCTTCAAGTCCCTATCGGGATGTTGCCGACGGCGGCAGCGGTATTCTCGAAAATATGTCAAAGGGCCTGGAACAGATCATAACAAGCATTCAGGTCGACCGGGGCGAGGTGTACACACCCACGAACCGTTCCTGGCTCTATAGCAACCGGTTCGATCAACTGCTCAACAGCAGCCGGTACGGCTGGATGTTCTGGGATCTCAACAATCGCAGAAGCGGAACGCCGATCAGTGTGGACCTGACCGTGGCGTTGAATGAGCTCATCGGCGATAATACCAGGGGCCTTTCCAAGTTCATCGACGACCATGATCCTGGCGGATGGGCGAATTACGACCGGCTTCTCGACGCCCTGGGCGAGCTGATGGGAGATCAGGCGAGCCAGTATTACCTGTTAGGTGACGAGTCCACGCACGGGACGCTCATACATATTATCAACAATCTGCTCACCGGCACCAGCATGTCGTCTACGGACCGTCAAGCCCTGCGCCATACTCTGGGTATTCTTATGACCCGGTATCAGACCGGCGCCTGGACGACCAATACCGAGCTGCGAGACATCCTCAACCACTATCTGCCGGAAGTTCTGACAACATTTAATACTCATTATGGTGATTTCGTTGTTGTGCTCGAGGCGCTTCTTGATTATGACCATGACGGTACCGTTAATCCGGAGATACTGGATTATCTGACCGATATGCTTATACCGGGAGACCTGGCTGAAGAGGTCATTCCCCAGATGTACGAGCTTCTCAGCAGAGACGCCATGTGGGATTCGGCATATTATTCAACGGACTATCCGAACCACGCCACGCTAAAGGAACTGGCGGTAATTTGTGAGGAACTTGCGGCTGCAATTACGCCGTAATACGTTGAAAAAATAGAATATTTGCATTTGTTCAATAGCGGCACAAAGGTGCCGCCATTTTTTATATTCTTGACTTTGCTTGGGGGTGGGGTCAGAGTAAGAGAAATTATTGGGACTGGTTATTTTTATAATCCTTAGGAGTATATTGCTTTCGTTTTCACTTTCACTTCTTTCGGGGTCAGAGCAACTTTTTTTTAAAACCACTGTACAATTCTGCACGCACTAAT
>Ga0154692_154_pt2 | contig 19659 bp, 20 predicted proteins | sample Rifle2008BG13ft_FD_116121 | JGI IMG/M metagenome (GOLD analysis project Ga0154692, IMG submission 116121) | Spirochaetes bacterium RBG_13_51_14
CCGGACAGATCGGCTCCGAGGAGCGGATGGAATATACGGTTATCGGGGACCCGGTAAATCTCGCGTCTCGGATCGAGACCCTCAACAAGCCATTCGGAACCGATATACTCGTTTCTGAAGACTCCTACCAGCTCATAAAGGAATTATACCGGGTTGAACCGATGCAGACGATTACGGTGAAGGGTAAGACCGAATCGCAGCGGATTTACGCCATCCTGGGGAGAATGGACGATCCGACGGCGCCACGGACCATCCAAGAGCTGCGGGCGCTGCTCGGGACGAAGGAACAGCCCTTCCACCGACGGCGCGATGATCCGCATGAAGAAGAAGTGAAATATGAAATTCACGAAAAGTGAGTATATAATCTTCCTCGTCGCAGCGGTGATTATATTCGTTTTCGCGACACTCTTTTATTTTGACTTTACCAGCAAATCGGCTGTCGGTCAGGAGCGGGTTGTCGGATCAATCACTTTAAAAAAACGGATAGCCCAACGGAAGTACTCCTCGCAGGTAATCTGGGAGGATATTGAGCGGAAAGAACCCGTATACAACAATGATTCAATCAGGACAGCTGACTCTTCACAGGCCGTGATACGGCTCACGGACGGCACCGAGATAACAGTGAACGAGAACAGTATGATAGTCCTCTCGTTCGCCACCAACGAGATTGACATACAGTTCCGCGGCGGTTCGATAACGGCAGCCAGGGGTGATGTGGGAGGCGAAGCAGTCAGACAGCTCAATATCAGATCGGGTGAAACAACGGTATCCGTGGCCAAGAGCGACGTGCAGGTATCCGGCGAACAGGAAAAGGATATCAGCCTCACCGTGAACAGGGGCGAGGCGAAAATCAGGTCCGGTGAAAAGGAAGAAAAGGTAAAGGAAAACCAGAAGGTCGTCGTTACAAAGGATTCGAACCAGATCAAGATATATTCCCTGCCGCTGAAGCCGTTGTCGCCGCTTCCGGACGGGATGCTCGTCACCCCGGGCAATTCACTGACCGTGCGGTTCGCCTGGGAGCGGCTCAAACCCGAGCAGGACGGCATGATCGAAGTCGCGGATAACGAAACGTTCGCACGCGTTCGTGTTGCCAGGAAAATCAACGGGGATTCCGTGTCCCTCAATCTGCCAGCCGGATCATACTTCTGGCGCCTGCGAGCGAAAAACAGGAACAACGGGGTGGTTGACATGGGCGACGTCAGGAGGTTTGCCATCATCAGGGAGTCGCCCATCCACCTGGTGTTCCCGGCTCCCGGGCAGGTGTTTCAGTATACGAACGCAAATCCGGTCATCAACTTCAAGTGGACCGGGAGCGATATGGCGCAGGAATATCTTCTCGAAATATCCGCCGACCCCGGCATGGCACGAACCGTCAGAAACATCGGCACGCCGGACATCCAGCTCGCCGTTGATTCGCTCGGTGAAGGCGTTTACTACTGGCGGGTTGTATCGGTAATTCGCTTAAGCGACCAGGTATACCGGTCGACGAGTTCAAACCGCAGAATCGACGTCTCACGCAAGAAGATCGTCATCCCACCCCGGCCGGTGTTTCCGCCGGACGGCAATACGGTGAGGAGCGCGGTCCTCAGGGACAAGGGGATACTGTTTTCCTGGGAAAAAACCGGCGATATACCGGTAACCCGGCTGACGGTATCGCGCTATGCCGATTTCCGCGGCATCGTCTTCAGCAGCACGAGCAACACGAACTTCCTGCTCGTGAAACGGCAGCTGGATCCGGGCGTCTATTACTGGAGAATTGCCGGCATGCTGTCGGATAACCAGCTCACGGAGCCGTCGCCCGCCTTTCGCTTTTCGGTGACTGAGGCGGAGCACATCAAGCTTCTGGGCCCGGCCGACCGTTCGGAAATAGTTGCGGAAGGTACGTATGGAACGGTGCGGTTTGCCTGGGAAAAGGCTGACCTGTATGGAGAGTATCTGGTCCAGATATCCCGAAGCGCCGACTTTTCACAGATTTACAAGGACGAACGGGTCAACACATCATACGCCGTTTTATCGGGATTTTCGCCCGGAACCTATTTTTGGCGCGTTATCCTCCGGAAGAGCGACGGGAGCGTCCTTTTGCAGAGCAGGCCGAACTCCCTGTTCATCAAGGATATCCTGGCAGAGCCGGTCATACTCTCTCCGCGGAATGGAGCATCGTTCGAATACGATCAACTCGGTGAAATCGATCTGACGTGGAAGCGGCTCGAGGACGCCAATCTCTATCGGCTTCGTTTTTATAGAATTGAAAACAACAGGGCCGCTTTTATAACCGAGCGGGACATCCGCAGAAATGCTGTGGATATCAGCGACATGAACTTTCTCGGGGAGGGAAAATACCTGTGGTCGGTGCAGGCATTTGAAACGAGCGGAGACGGTGCGAAAGTCATCAGGAAAAGCCCTGTTTCAAAATCGTATTTCGTGGTAACAATGAATAATGCGGCCAGAAAGCTCAAGTTTATTACCCCGAAGATACTGTATCTGGAGTAGGACAAATTTTTTTATTGTAAAAAAAACATATAAAAAAATACTGGTCACCGGAGCTTCGGCCGGGTCTGCTTCACGGTACGATAGGAATATAATTATTGGGAAATTATCCATGATAACGCTTGATTTTGAAAAAATGGGAGGATTGGTACCGGTTATAGCGCAGGATAGCGGGACGGGAGAAGTCCTCATGATCGCATTCATGAACAGGGAGGCATGGGAGCTTACGCTCGGGACCGGCATCGTCCACTACTGGAGCAGGTCGAGAAATCAGATCTGGAAAAAGGGGGAATCCTCCGGCAACGTTCAGGAAGTGAGGGAGATCCGGGTCGATTGCGATAAAGATGCAGTGCTCATAAAGGTGAAACAGGTAGGGAGAGCCGCCTGTCACGAGGGATACCGGAGCTGCTTTTTCCGGGTTGTCAGAAATGGCGATTTAATGGTTGACGGCGAACGTATTTTCAACCCCGAGCACGTCTATGGAGAAAAGAAATGACGAGACAGATAAAGCTGGGAATACCCAAGGGAAGCCTTGAGAACGCCACAATCGATCTTTTTCAGAAAGCCGGATGGAAGATCACGGTGTCTTCGCGGAATTACTTTCCGATGATCGATGACGGCGAGATCGTGTGTTCACTGGTGCGCGCTCAGGAGATGGCGCGGTATATCGAGAACGGCGTTCTGGATATCGGACTGACGGGACTGGATTGGATCCTGGAAAACGATGCCGACGTCAGGGTCATATCGGACCTGGTTTATTCCAAGGTGAGTACCAGAAAGGCCCGGTGGGTACTGGCGGTTCCGGAAGACTCATCAATCAAAACAGTGGGGGACTGCTCCGGCAAGACCATATCAACCGAGCTGGTGAACTTCACGAAGAATTATTTCAAACAGCGCAATATTCCGGTCCAGGTCGAGTTTTCCTGGGGCGCCACGGAGGCGAAAGTGGTTGAAGGTCTGGTTGACGCCATCGTGGAAGTGACCGAAACGGGCTCGACAATGAAAGCTCATGGCCTGCGAATAATCGAAACCCTTCTGGAAACGAACACCAAGCTTGTCGCGAATAAAAAAAGCTACGATGATGAGTGGAAGCGGAGCAAGATACTCCAGATCGCCCTGTTGCTGCGCGGAGCCCTCAACGCAGAGAAGATGATAGGGCTGAAGATGAATGTTCCCTCCGAACAGTTAGACCGGGTGGTGGGCATCATTCCCAGCCTCACGTCACCGACCATAGCCCGGCTCTACAATTCGGACTGGATGTCGGTAGAAACGGTAATTGACGAATCAATAGCGCGCGAGGTAATACCGCAGCTGATAGAAGCAGGCGCCGATGGAATAATCGAGTATCCGCTGAACAAGGTGGTGAATAAAAAAGACATATAACCGGATGGGGCGCTAGGCGCAGATCTCCACATCTGTTACGAGCGGAACTTTTAGGTATGCGGTGGTTCTGTTTTCCTCGCATGTTATGGTAAGGCTGTCCGCAGGAGCGTGCAGGCTTTTCAGCATCATTTTTATCAGGATAAGCCCCAGGCCGGCTCCTTCACGAGTGGGATCATCCATGTTTCTTAAAAAATACTCGGCGATGTCCCGACAGTTTTCGGCGTCGATCAATTTATGGTTGATATTCTTTAATTCGGTTTGGGTCATTCTGCCGGGATTGGTAACGATTACATGGAGAATGTTCCCATTTTCAAAAAGTTCTATTTCTGCCTTTATATCTTCTTTTTTTGCGATGCGCTCCAGGTGTTGCGCGTTTTCACTGCTCATTTCAAGCTGAAACAGACGCAGGGACGTTTCATATGTTAAGGTTTCATGCAGGCGGTTCCTCGATGCATATCCCTCGAAATATATATTTTTATAATTGGCCTTGATGGCATTAATTATTAATTCTTTCACGCTGGTGTAGATTGGGGCGAGCAGGATTGCGCAATTATGGGATAGAAGTATGTACGATAAAACAGCCCGAACCTGTTTTTCAACATCGTTAGTGATAGAATAGGCAACGACTCGCGTTCTTACATGTGATTCTATTTTAGACATTTCTCAACAATATAACATCTTAAATATATATATAACTTTTCGGTTCGTCAATACAGAATCCATCCAGATGGATTTTATTTATTTTTTATCAATAATCCATACAAATTTTGCTATATTACGTATCATTGGAGGGAATCCCAGAGAATCATTAAAAAAGGGCTCACGCGGTTCCGCGTGAGCCCTTTTTTGCGAATACTACTTAATGGTCTCAAGATCCGATTTTGGTGGGAGAATGTCGACATACACGGTAAATGTCTTTATGGTTGACATGTTACCTATTTTATCAACGGATTTTGCATCAATCTGATGTTTGCCGTTGTTCAGGAACTGTAATTCGCTCGCGTAGGGTATGAATTCGCCCCTGCCGTCGATGCGGTAAAAAATTGACGCAACGCCGGATGCATCATCATTTGCGAGTATCGTGTATTTGACATCGGTGGACGCGACATTTTGCGAATTGATCTGCAGCAGTTCCTTGTCAGGTTTGATTTCTACGGTTGGTGGAGTCTCATCGGCCACCAGTTTTGCGGCAGCATCTTTCATCTCAACCTCATTACCGGCGTCATCGAGCACTCTGAAGGCGAACATTTCAGTTATGTTGTCAACATTGTCAGCTGACCGTACCTTCAGGTTTATTTCGCCTGTTGCAGGTATTGCGAAGGGAGCCGCATATTCCTGATAGGTGGCGCCGTCAGTTGAATATTCCACCTTATTGACGCCGGAAAGGGCGTCATTGGTGGTGACGCTGAAGAGAATGTTTTTGGTGAAATAGATTTTATCGACGACCTTTTTCACCGGGGCGCTGGTGGTGACAACGATAACCGGACCGGTATTATCGACTACAACCCGGTATGCCTTATCCGGCTCTTTGTTCCCGACTTTATCGATGCCGTAGTACCTGATCGTATGAGGGCCTTCAGTGTCCAATGAAAAGGGATTTTCGAACACAACCGGGACACCCTCGTCGATTTTATACTCGATTTTGTCAAGGGCGAAATCATCACTGGCGGTAACCTTGAACTGGACCTTCGAGTTGACAAAGGTCGTTTTACCGTCTGAATAGGCTTTGGCGGTAGCAGCAAGAACGATCTGTTCTTTCTTTTCAGTTTCGATTTTTACGGGTTCTGCCGGTTTTGTCTCATCCTTCAACTCTTTCTTGCTGTCATCGGTGACTTTTTCAGTTTTTTCCGGTTCAGTCGTCGATGGATCATCCTGTGATAATACAAGGCTGGTGAAGAAAATTCCGATCGTGGCGCATATCGAAATTATAAGTAATTTTTTAAACATACGCAACCTCCATATTCATATGTATAATAATGTACAGTTAATACCTCACATGCACTTTATTTGATAGAGGGTAATTAATAAATATTAATACTATGTTGTCAATAGTTATTTGGCGGTTATTATCACAAAAATTGAATTTATTTTATGCTAAAAAAATAATTTTGGCATGAAGAATTCATGTCTTGGGATGTTCATATATCATTTTACCACCGCTTATTTCAATATGGCATGGATAACCATGCGAAGAATCATCAATCCGTATGTGGGGAGTGCCGGTATCTATGCCGATCTCCGAACTCACGCATCCGATGAATGTACGATATCGTTCATCATATTAACTTGACTTTTTATTTAATATGATTATTCTGCACGGCATAATCAAATACATGAGGAGACATGCTATGATAATCAGATTAATAACGATAATTGTTTTTCTGTTGTTCTTTATAGGGGGTGTTTCGTTTGCCCACAGCGGCAGGACCGATGCCGAAGGCGGGCATTGGGACAATGAGAAGAAAGAGTATCATTATCACGAGAAGGACGGCTCAATTCGGGTCGACAAGTATAAAACCGACCACTATAATGAACAGGCGCCTGAGGGTGATAGAGACAGGGATACTGTGAAAGATAAAAAAGAAATAAAGGAGAAGAAGGATAAAAAGCGCACCCATGACAGGGATGTTGAAAAAAAAGAGAAGAAAGTAAAAAAGGGTAAAAAAGATAAAGATACAGAAGAAGCAGAAGAAAAGGAAAAGAAAGAAAAAAAGGCCAAAAAAATCAAAAAGGAAAAAAAAGATAAGGATGTAGATAAGAAAGAGAAGAAAGAAAAAAAAGAAAAGAAAGAGAAGAAAGAAAAAAAGAAAAAGGATAAAAAAGAGAAAAAAGAAGACAAACCAAAAAAGGAAAAGAAAACGAAAGAAAAATCTAAAAAGAAGAAATCAAAAAAAGATACGGAATAATGACACAGCCCGATCAGTACAGTCGGAGTATGGTGTCTGACGGCAAAGCGCTATAGGGTATTTTCAACAGTATTGGCTGGTAAATAGCCGGATTAATGTAAATGGCGTATATGGCTTTTTGTGTGTGAAATATTTCTTTGCTCGAATAGTAGAAATTATAAGGTTTTGTTTTTAATTTCGGAAGGGGCGGCGGGATATAGAGGACCGCCGCTTTTTTATTTTTCAATTCCGGAAAATCACCGAAGGTGATGGATTTTATCGAGCCTTCAAGGCCGCAGTAGATAATCATGTATTGCTTCATGAATTCATTATACGAAAGAGACGGCTCGCCCATTACGTCATTGACGCACGGCAGTGCCTGTGCGAGGCTCCGGGACCAGGCGCCGTTCCGATCAAGGAATTCATAGCGGGCCCTCGTTTTGAGGGACCTGACAGGCACTCTCGCTATATACGCCGGCACGCGCTTATCGCCGGCAGGTCCGTGCCCGATCAGGTAGAGGTGTTCCCCGCGCCGTATAATTGAGTCCCCGAACGCCGGTTCGCCCTCGAAGAAAATTTTGCCCGCCCGCTTGAAGCTGACAGCATCGCCGGGTTTCCATGAGGCGGGTTTCGGCCATTCGGCGATTCCCACACCCATGACCCGGATCGGCATCAGGCTTTTATTTTTCGGGATGGTCTTGTCGATGAATACGATTATGTAATACACGTACACGGTGCCGTTGATCTCTATGCCGTCGACGGCCCAGAATCGCCATACGCTCGGGTCTTCACCCGGAAGAGGTTTAATGAAAGCGGCGACGGTGCCGTTTTCCTTATAAAACATAAAGTCAAGGCAGCGTATGGTTTCATCATCCGGCAGGTCGGTAAAGGCCAGAGAATTGCTTATCATGCCTTTGATTACCGCCGAATCCTCAAATGTGGAGTCGACCGACAGGTCACCTTTCCATGATCCAAGAATCGTGTCTCCGAAGGTCCACATCACGCCCTTGTCCAGGGGAATGGGCGTACATCCGTCCTGTCCCAGAACGCTCTCCTTTCTGCTCTCGCCGAATATGCCCAAATTTTCGAGTTTGTCGCGGTAATCGCTGCCGGCATAATGCGGTGCGCAGAAGAGAAATGACAGACAAAGGCAGATGGCAGTCATATAAGATCCGGCATATGCTCTCCAAATCCTTTTGCGTTTCATCCGGTACCGGTGCATAAAAACTCCTTTTACTGCATCATGGAGATCGCGGCTTTATATATATTACACTATCGCTTCACGGTCAAGAATAAAGCGCATGAAACATGCGTTTTCCCTTGCGTGATACGCGTGCGATGGAGCTTTCAATGCGGGCCTCAGAAGATATTTGCGGGATTTCCAAAATCAATCTTGACAAAATCAGGTCGTTTCTATTAACGAATGTATTCTTAACGCGGTTATTCTGGTGTGACATTAGCCCTATATAAACCATGATACATACATCAAATCATGAAGAGAATAAAAGTAGTAATTACCGGATTGAATATAGTTTCCTCCCTGGGATTAAATCTGGAGGAAAACTGGGAAAACATAGTGGCGGGCCGAAGCGGCGTCCGGACAATAACCCTGTTCGATCCTTCGCATAATGAAACGAGGATCGCCGCGCAGGTGCCTGATGAATTCGAAACGTACGCGGCGCGGTTCTGTAAAAAACGGATCGCTCAGCAGATGACCAGGGCCACGCGGATGGCGTTCGTCTGCGCGGTTGAAGCGGTCCAGAAGAGCGGCGTTGATTTCAACGCTGCGGACCGCAGGCGGTGCGCCGTGATCCTCGGCGTCGTTTCAACCGGCAATACCAGCGTGGAGCGGGAAAACGCGCCACGGAACAGGATCATCAGGAATATGAGCAACGCGATGCCGGCGTGGATATCGCTTCATTACGGTCTTGAAGGCCCCAATTATGCCGTCAACACGGCATGTGCGTCATCGGCGTATGCGATCGCTCTCGGGTACGACCTGATAAGTCGCGGATCCGCCGATATTGTTATCACCGGCGGTGCCGACTCCTCGATCAATCCTGAAGAAATTGAGGGCTTCAACGAGACGTACGCCCTTTCAACGCGGAACGATGCGCCCGAGAAGGCGAGCTGTCCCTTCACGAAAGACCGGGACGGATTTGTGCTGGGCGAGGGTGCCGGTATGGTGATACTGGAATCCGATGAATCTGCGCGGGCGAGGGAGGCCGTCATTGTGGCCGAGCTTGCCGGATACGCCCTGACCAGCGAAGCGTATAACATCATGGCTCCCCTCACGGGCGGCGAAGGGATGGCCGCTACTATGCGGATTGCGCTGCGGCATGCCGGCATCAATGCGGGCGATGTGGACTACATCAACGCTCACGGGACCTCAACAACCCTGAATGATCTGTATGAAACCATGGCCATCAAGCAGGTATTCGGACAGCGTGCCCGAAGCATCCCGGTTTCGTCGACGAAATCCATGATCGGCCACACCATCGCTGCCGCCGGGGCTATCGAGACCGCGATAACCGTCATGAGCATACGGCATAAGATCGTGACCCCGACCATCAATTATCATACTCCGGATCCGGAACTCGATCTTGACTTCGTGCCGAATAATTCCCGTGCTCATAAAATAGATGTTGCAATATCGAACTCGTTTGCTTTTGGTGGTCATAACGCAACCGTCGTATTGAAGAAATACTAGCGCAGGAGTACCGTATGGCGAACATAGAAATCGGAATCAGGGACGAGGTGCGGAACGTGGTATACGAATTCTTTTCCGAGGAATGCGAGGTTCCCCGGAATGAGCTGAGCAACACGACGAATGTCATCAAGGATCTCGAGGGCGATTCCCTCATGTTCCTGGAGCTCCTGGAAATCTTTAAAAAGAAATACAAACTGAATGTGGAACTGAAGACCGTCGGGAAATATGTCGTGAAGCATCCGGCGGAAACCATCGGCGCCATCATTGATATGACCATGCTCATCATCGAGCATGAGAATAACATAGCCAACCTGGATTGACTGACGACAGATGCCCGAATTGAAAAGAAGTAAAACAGCAGCGATATTCCCCGCCTTCGGATGCAGGTACCGGGGAAATGAGCAAGAAATCCTGAACGGGCTGTCGGGGGACCTTCGTGATATGTTGTCGCGCGCCTGCAAATCCGTCGACATCAATATGCATGAATTCCTTTCTCGCGCGGGAGGGGATTTCAAGGATGAACTCCAGTCGCAGTATGCCGTGTACCTATACGGATGCGCCGTTTCTAACATCGTCAAACGCTATGGGATACATACGGATTACGCGGCCGGCTACAGCATGGGTCTGTACGCCGCTCTCTACCATGCGGAATCGATTACCTTCGAGCAGGGGCTTGATCTGATAACCGCTGCGGCCGCCGCCATCCGGCGCGCCACGGCCGGGCTGGAGTTCGGGCTTGGAGTGATATCAGGTCTCGTCAGGGATGACGTCCGGGCGCTTATTGCGACCCATCATGATCTGGAGATCATTAACATCAACAACCGCCATAGCGTTTTAATATCGGGCTACCTGAAACATGTTAGAGAAGTCCTGTCCCGGGCTAAAAGCGAGGGCGCTCTGAACGCCACCCTTCTCACGTTCAATTCCCCATATCATTCGCGGTTCATGAATGGAGCGGCCCGGGAATTCAGGGACTGCTGCGCCGGCGTTCGGATATATGACCCCCTCTGCCGCATCATATCCACCGTTGACCAGCGCGAGATTTCATCCGCTGAAGGTGTCCTGAGTGATCTGGTCGACAACATCAACCACAACATAAACTGGCTCGCGACCATGGAGCGTATGATCAGCACCGGCACGGACGTCTTTATCGAGTGCGGTCCTGGAAAGAGCCTTCGTAATATCGCGAAGTTCATCGATGGGGACTTCGTGGTCTATCATCTCAACAAGATCAATGAACTATTTTCATCACGGGGTGTCTGCACTTCAGCCGACGCTGTAAATCAGTAGCGCTTCATGAAGATTCTCCTCGTCAATCCTCCGCGGTCCCCCCGCAACAAGATACTCGAATTCGCTCCGGCCGCGGCGAAACCGTTCATTCATAAAAAACTCATCGGCCCCCCTCTGGGCCTCCTGACGATCGCGGCCGTGTCCCGCGATCATGACGTCCACCTGCTTGACATGAAGGGAGAGTACGATCTTGTCCCCGACGCTCCCGGCCTCGAAGCGATGATGGCCGAGATCCTGAGCGCCGTACGGCCTGACATCGTGGGCGTTACCTTCATCGCGTCAGAATTCGATTATGGGATTGAAATATTCCGCGCGGCGAAAAAATACGACCGGTCGATACTTACCGTCGGGGGAGGCCTGCACGCAACCGTATGCCCGGAGGATTTTACCGACCGTGCGGTTGACGTGGTGATTCCGGGCCAGCGCGCAGACATTTTCATGGATGTCGTCAGGGCGCGGGAGAAGGGGGCGGACGTGGCTGGAACACCCGGGCTGTTTCTGAATTCCGATTGCGGATTGCGGTTTACCGGGAGCGTTGAAAGGAGCTGGGAACCGGCGGCAAAGGATTTCATCCTTCCTGACCGTTCGTTTTTAAAGAGATGGATATCAACCTACCGCGCAGGCGGTTCCCCCTATCCGAGCACGTATATATTCACTTCCCTCGGGTGCCCCTACCGGTGCACCTTCTGCTCCATCTGGTCCCAATTTGACGGCCGTTTTCTCCAGAGGTATGTTGAAAGCGTGATCGAGGAGCTGAAGCTGGTTGATGAATACCCGATTGTGCGCTTCGCCGACGCGAATACCATCGTGAATGAGAGATTCATAGACACGCTCTTCGACCGGATACGGGACGAGGGCATCAACAAGCAATACATCATGGATATACGGTTTGACACCGCTGCGGAGCACCCGAAACTGATTGAAAAGCTCGCCCGGTGCGGGCTGAAGGTGGTCATCTGCGGGTTCGAGTCATATCGCGAGGATGAGCTGCGCCGGTACCGGAAGGAGGCGCCGGCAGAGCTTATCGAGCGGGCCATATCGGTGTTTCACGACAACGGCATCATGGTGCGGGGGAATTACGTCATTCCCGGCGATTACCATGAAGATGACTTCAAGGCGCTGGCCGATTACGCGGCCTCGCACCGGGTGGTGTACGCCGGCTACACCATCCTGACGCCGATGCCCGGATCGGACTATTATGACCAGGTGAGGGATCAAATCATCGATTTTGATCTTTCCAATTACAATTTCTTCAATTGCGTGTTCAGAACCGCCCTCCCGGAGGAAAAATTCTACGAGAACGTGGGAAGTCTGTGGCTCATCAAGGAAGGTACGGATGTTATTTAGGGGGATTTTGTGACAGCCCCATAATACTTCATGGCGTATCCGGCCTGCATGTACTTGCTCACCTCGGTGACGAAGCTCAGGATCAGGTCGCCGTCATTCAGCTTTTCTTCCCGGAGTATCCGGTCCAGGCAGATGAAGACCATGGGCGGGCCGGAATAACCCATGTTCGACATTTTCGTGTACAGGGTGTTCAGAGGGATTCCCAGAGCAGCACATTCTTCAAGCACCAGGTCAGAGATATGCTTTGAAGGCAGGTTGACCTGGAAAAAACGGAGACGCGAGAGGTCGATCCCGTACATTTCAATCATCCGCTTCAATCCCTTGTAGAACACGGTGCCGTCCGGGTCGTGGAAATGGGTCCTGAGCCGCTCCTGGAATATCTGGGAAAGGTGATGGTATCCCCTGTCGAATTCCTCCCGCGGGTTCATCCAGTAGGCCGGCCGCCGGTTTCCCATGGGCGACGGCTTTTTGCCGCCTGCCGACTCCAGGTAGGCGCTTTCCAGGAAAAGTCCGGCTTTCTTTTTGTCGCGCCCTTCCAGCACCAGTCCGCCCGCGCCGTCACAGAGGAACCAGCGGAGGAACACGTCTTCCTTTTTGATCAGAGGCTGATTGTAATACTCGGCCCGGAGCTCGGAGGACGAGATGCTCGATGAGAGAACGAGGGCGTTCCGGTAGCGGCCGTTGCGAATGAGGTCTCCGGCGATCAGGAGCGCCTTGTACGCAGAGGTGCAGTTCGCGTGGATGGAAAGCTCGGCGCACCGCTCGATGCCCAGGGCTTCCTGTATACGCACCGACGGCGTGGGCATCTGATCCATATGGGCGCTGCCGTAGACTATGAGTTCAAGGTCGGCGGCGTCAAGCCCGGCCATCCGCAGGGCCTCTTTCGCGGCCTTGACCGCCATGGTGACGTTATCTTCGGTGAATTCGCGGGTGTCCGGATCGATGGCGTAATAGTATTGCTCGATGTCGAGCATCTCCTTCATGAGGGGCTTTACCCTGGCCATCCATTTCATGACTTTCTGAGGAGCACCGGTGATCTCGCCCAGGTAGCGCTCAATCTGGTCGAAGGGTACGGGCTTTCCGGGGAGGAAAGACCCGCTTCCGGTCACCTGCACCTCATGCACCACTGATGTATTACAGTCCCCCACGCCGTTTATTCAGTTCCTTGATATAGTTGATTGCCGTTTCGACAACATCCTTTTTCGGCACGATTTTATCGACGATGTTCCATCGGAGCGCATCCTCTGACGTGAAGCTCGCGCCGGTGAGCACGAGTTCCATGGTCCGGGCCATGCCGGCCGCCGAAATAATCTTCTGGATGCCTCCGCACCCGGGTATAAGGCCGAAGGTCGCTTCCGGGAGTCCCAGGACCGCGCCCTGGCCGCAGATGCGTCCGTGGCAGAACAGGGCGAGCTCGAGGCCGGATCCCAGGCACACGCCGCGGACGGCGGCGATGACCGGAACGTTCAGCTCTTCAAAGAAAATGAACGATCTGAGATTATCCATCAGCATGGTTGAGTCGATGGTGGCGCCGTTCCGGTCCACCGTTCGGTTTGCATTCCTTATTGCGTCAGTCAGATCATCCAGATCCGCGCCCGATGAAAAATGCCTTCCGACGCCGTACACAACGATGCCGGAAACGCCGGATTCGGGGATGACCTCCCGGGTGAGGCGCCTCAATTCAGAAAAAAAAAGCGCGTCATCCTGTTTGACGGTGGATCGTTCAGGATGAGATGACCGATGGAATCCTTTATTTTCCAGATCGGGTTATTCATGTATATTCTTTGCGAGACGGCAGAACATTTTCGTTTCTTCTTCCATTGCTTCACGGCGGCTCATTGTTCTCGAGTTGTTGACCGCCCGCACCACTGACGTAATAACGTCAGAGGATCTGCCATCAACCATTTTTTTCATCAGGGAATAAGAAAAATTGAACGCCTCCCGGGAGGCGACGACATGATCAACCAGGCCGATTTCCAGCGCCCGGTCCGCATTTACGATATCACCGGAGAGAATCATCTCCACGGCGGAGCTGAAACCGATGCGACCCGGAAGCCGTACGGTGCCGCCCAGGCCGGGCATGAGGCAGTGGTTGATCTCGGGAAAGGCGAAAAGCGCGTTTTTGCCGCATACCCGGATGTGGCAGGCGAGGGCTATCTCAAGTCCCCCGCCGAAGCAGGCGCCCGATATTGACGCGAGCACCGGGATTTCGACGTTTTCAAGCCAGTCGAGGAGCTCTCTGCCCTGGTGTAATTTTGTTAAAAGGTGTCTCTCATCGCGGGCCATAAGCCTGAGAGTCTCCAGATTCGCGCCTGCTGAAAAGTGCCTTCCGTTGCCGGAAATGATGATTCCCCTGAGGGCGGCGTCTCCCGTCCATTCACGCAGACGACCCAGCTCCATGAAGTCAGGCTCGGCAAGGTAGTTCTGCGGCGGATTGTCGATGGTCAGCAGACCGATCCGATCCTTCACGTCCCAGGTTATAATTTTCGATTTTTCCATAGGGATGCTCTATCCGAGAAAAAAGTCAGGAATATCATGCGGTATCCGATCGTGGTCCACCAGCAGAGTCTTGATAGTTCCCCGGGCGACGACTTCTCCCGTGTCCCTGTTTTTGATGGTATGATCGAAAACAAGATAGGGCGCCTCCCGCGCCATGTCGGTGTGAACGGCCAGTTCGTCGAAAACCTTCGCCTCCCTGGCGTACCTGATACGCGCCTCGGCCACAACGAGGATGAGCCTGTTTTTCAAGAAATAATCGAACAGGTCGCGCGTCCTGAGTATTTCCCAGCGCGCCTGTTCGCAATAGTTGAAGTAGACCGCGTTATTGACATGCCCGAAGGAGTCGAGCTCGTAGCCGCGCACGGTTAATCGGTATTCATGTGCCATTGATTATTGTAATATACTGATGTATGCCATGAACCCTCCGGAGGGAGGCGGCTGTATCGATAAAATATATTCAATACTATAATTAATAACAAGAATTAGATAACTAAAATAGAAATCAACAAATAAATTGTAACGTGCGGACATTTTATCGTTTATGAACAGGGGCTGTCCCCAAAGTTCGTATATTGATCATTTATCCCTCCCCCTTGATGGCCGCTCTCGGCCATCCGTGGCTTTCGAGGGAGCACACAGGATGTGTGCCTGCAGACGCGGGACATGGATTGTCCCGGATACGTCTGCCATTGGTACATCCTGTACGGCAGGTGAGGCGAGGTGGGGGTGACTAACTGCTCAACGCATCAGGCGTTATAATCACCCTCCCCTATCCCCTCCCATCGAGGGAGGGGGATGTCGCATCCTAACTGATTTATTAGACAGCCCCTCTGAATTTTTTTATTGCAATATTTTTCGGCACCGATGGTGATAGAATACAGGTGCATTATGGAGGAAACAGTCGGTTTGAGCATCGGCATTATCGGCAGTGGCCGCATGGGCACGGATATCTTCTACTATCTGTCTGATTATGGCTTTCCCATGACATGGGTGTGCCAGGGTGAAGTTGAAAAGGAAAGCCTGGAAACATCATTCATGAAAAAGCTGAACCGGCGGAAACGGAACGACTTGATCGATGAGGCTTCGTATGTATCACGCACGTGCGGCACAAGAATAACCGGCGTGCTTCAGGACCTGTCCGGTTGCGATATTATCATAGAGGCGATCGAGGAGGACGAGGAGGCAAAGTCGCGGCTCTTCATCGAGCTGGAGCGTTATGTCAGCGATGATGCCGTCATCACGACGAACACCTCTTCTATCAGGCCGTCGCGGCTGATACCGAACAGCGGTAAGGGCGATCGTTTCGCCGGCCTGCATTTCTTTTACCCGGTGAAGTACAAGAACATCGCGGAATTGATAGTCACCGACCAGACCAGCGGAAAAACGCTTGAGGTGCTGCGCTCCTTTCTATCATCCATCGGCAGACATTACCTCGAGATGCATGAGCGCGACGGTTTTATATTGAACAGGATATTTCTCGATTTTCAGGCTGAAGCGTACCGCCTGTACGACGAAGGATCGCTGAGCATGAAAGCCATTGACGCAATGGTGAAGCGCGAGCTATTCCCGGCCGGCGTGTTCGAGTTTTTTGACGGCGTGGGCATTGATGTGATCTACCGTTCGGTAATGAACTACACGGAAAATGTAACCGACAAACGATTTTACCTCCCGCTCATCAGGGGGCTGGAAAGCCTCAATGCCGACGGCCGCCTCGGAAAAAAGAGCGGCGCCGGATTCTACGAGTATCGGCAAACAGATAAGGAAGAGGATAATGACTGCGGCGATCTCCCGGACCGGGAAATCGTCTCGCGCCTTGCGTGCCTGTATATAAATTCCGCTTTCAGGGCGCTTGAGAAAAATATCTGTAACCGGAATGACCTGGAATATGCCATACGGGAATACCTGAGCGTAGAGAAAGGCCCGTTCGCATCAGCGGATGAGATCGGGAGGGCCCTGATACGGGATAATCTGTTGAAATATTTTCATGAAAGCGGATTCGATGCCTACCGGCCGTCCATGTTATTGTAATATGAAAAAAGTCCTGCTCATCAATACCAACACGGAAAAGAACCCGTATCCGGTTCCGCCGCTGGGCCTCTGCCTTATCGCCGCGGCGCTGGAGAATGAGTATGATGTCAGAGTGTACGACGGCGCCTTTGACGGTGGGGAAAACCTTATCCGTACCGTTTCCGATTTCCGACCCGATTATGTGGGAGTGTCAATACGGAACATAGATGACATGGACATCCTCAATCCGACCAATTATATCGAGCCGATCTTGAACAGTTTCATCAGGCCGATCCGGGAAGCCACGGCCGCGCCCGTCATCCTCGGGGGAAGCGCCTTCAGCATATTCCCGGAATACTTCATGAAATATTACGGCGCGGATTTCGGCGTGTTCGGAGAGGGAGAGGAGGCGTTCCGGCTTCTCCTCAGGTGCCTTGAAAGCAGCGGCGATCCGTCGACCCTGCCCGGAATATACGCGAGAGGATCAACCGGGTGTACTATTCCGGCGATGAATGCCGACCTGACGAATCTCCCATTTTCAGAAATCGACCTGAAAATCGATTATGCCCCGTACCGAGCCCGCGGCTCATACCCGGTCCAGACCAAGCGGGGCTGCATCCACCGGTGCATATACTGCACCTACAACTGCATCGAGGGCTTCCGGTACCGGACGAGACCGCCCGCGCGCATCGCCGATGAACTCGAGCAGGCAGCGGGCCGTCTCGGTCACGCAGCGTTTGAATTCGTCGATTCCACTTTTAATGATCCGGCCGGGCATGCAGAGGCCGTCTGCCGGGAAATCGCCCGGAGAAAGATCAAGGCCCGGCTCCGGACCATGGGTATCAATCCCTGCAATGCGACTGCTGAGCTGTTCGAGTTGATGCTCGCGGCAGGTTTCGCCCAGATAGATTGCACACCGGACACCGCATCCCCCCGGATGCTGTTGAACCTGAGAAAGAACTTCACCGTGGCAGAACTCAGGGAGACGGCCCGTCTGGTGCGGGCATTCGACAACCCTACCATGTGGTTTTTCATATTCGGCGGACCCGGCGAAACAGAGGATACCATCCGTGAAACCTTCGATTTTATCGACGCCAGCATCAGCGGAAAGGACATGATTCACATGACCTTCGGGCTTCGCATATACCCCGGCACCGATCTCCACCAGCGGGCGCTGGACGACGGGGTGCTGGGCGCGGGGGATTCTCTAATTGAGACACGGTTCTATATCTCGAAGGAACTGGGCAGGGAGAGCCTCTTCAGACTGATTGAAGACGCATCATCGGTGCGGCCCAACTGCGTGCCGGTGACGGAGTCAAATCCTTCCCCGGACATGATGCGCGAAGCCATCAGGATGCGGGAAGAGGGGGAACACGCCGAACCCATGTTCAGGACCCTTCTCCGGCTCCGTTACCGCATGTTCGGTAAGGAAATGAAATAGCGCGTTCCGGAAGTCAAGCGACTGGTAACCGGCACGGCTGGAACCTAAAATAATTTGACAAAATAGCAGGGTACAAGCTATGGTCGTACAACTTTCTTGCACATACAAGGAATCAACATGAAGCATATTGTTAACGCCATAATCCCGGCAGCGCTGTTGCTGCTGATGCCGCTTGCAGGAAAAGAAACCTCCCCGGACATAAGCAAGGGCACGGTAAAGATCATCAAGACCTCTATACGTCCGGATTACAACCTGCCGTGGAAAATGAAAGAGCCGGAAACGTCCCTCGGATCAGGCGCGATCATCAAGGGAAGGCTGATTCTCACCAACGCGCACGTGGTTTCCGACTCCACCTATATTCAGGTCAAGAAAGAGAGTGATCCGGAGATGTACGAAGCTGAAATCATGTTTATCGCGCACGATTGCGATCTGGCCCTCCTGAAGGTGAAGGACGGGCGCTTTTATCAAAACATCATGGAGCTTGATCTGGGCGGCATTCCGGAGCTCCGCTCCAAGGTCACCACCTACGGATATCCCATGGGCGGCAGCCGCATCTCAATCACCGAGGGCGTCACCTCCCGCATAGAGATCGGCGAATACTCCCACAGCGGCGGCGTGTCATTCCTCATGATACAGACCGACGCCGCCATCAATCCGGGCAATAGCGGCGGTCCCGTCATGCAGAAAAACCAGATCGTGGGGGTCGCGTTTCAGGCCAGCACGAATTCCGACAATATCGGGTACATGATTCCGGTTCCGGTCATAAAGCATTTTCTGCATGACATCGGCGACGGAAGATATGACGGGTTCCCCACGATGGGGGCCTTTACCGAATCGCTTGATAATATAAGCTACCGACGGTATCTGGGCATGAGTGACAGTCAGAGCGGCGTCCTGGTATCGGTCATCATCCCCGGGGGCGGAGCCGAGAAGCACCTTAAACCGGGTGATGTCATCATGAGCATCGATTCGGTTCCCGTCGCCAATGACGGCACCATACGGTTCATGCAGGGACGGCTTTTTTATTCCTACCTGATTGACGTGAAGCAGATTGGAGAGCCGATCACCCTCGGCGTCCTGAGAGGCGGGAAGGTTCTCAGCATCAGGTATACGCTTCGACCCTATCCGTACCGGATATCCTGGTTCAATGAATACGAAACGCTGCCCCGGTACTGCATTTTCGGAGGAATCATTTTCCAGACCCTTTCAAAGGAATATCTCTTGACCTGGGATAAATGGTGGTATACCGCCGACCGGCGACTCCTCTATTATTATTCATATTACCTGAGCGACAATCTATATCCGGAGCGGAAAGAGTTCGTCATCCTGAACCGGGTGATCCCCGATGAGGCAAATACCTATCTGTCGGACATCCACGACAAGGTGGTTGACACCATAAACGATGTAAAAATAAACAGCCTTCGTGACGTCGTCGATGCCTTTCGAAAGCCGGTCGGCAATTTCCATGTCATACGGATTGACGGCACGAGCTACCCCCTTATCCTCAGGGCCTCCGAAATGGAAGAGGCCAACCGGCGGATACGTGAGAAATACGAGATCCAGTCGCTGATGCGGCTGGATTAATTTATTGCAAGGTGATGCTCTATGAG
>Ga0154692_115_pt8 | contig 19516 bp, 22 predicted proteins | sample Rifle2008BG13ft_FD_116121 | JGI IMG/M metagenome (GOLD analysis project Ga0154692, IMG submission 116121) | Spirochaetes bacterium RBG_13_51_14
CACAGCACGCGTTTAATGTCGCCGCGTCGTTCGCTTCATGGGGGATCCCAACGGCGGAATCGATCCTTATGGCGAAGCGGGGGGCGCCGGGACTGCCGGTCATCGCCAGCGGCGGCATTCGTACCGGCCTTGACGTCGCCACGGCGGTGGCCCTCGGGGCAAGCGCTGCGGGCGTCGCCCTGCCGATGCTCAAAGCCGCATCCGTTTCGGCGGAATCGGCCGCCGCCGCTCTCGGCGAGATTATCGACGTTCTCAGGATAGCCATGTTCTGCGCGGGAGCTCCCGACATCACGGCGTTGAAAAACACACCGCTCTATGTGCGCACATCAGGGGGATATCAGACATGAGACAATCAACCGCTGAAGCATTGAACGATCGTGAGTTTTTTGGACGGAACATGCTGAGCGACGACTACCGGTTATCGCAGGTGGAACCGTCCCAACGGGTCCTGCTCCTTTCACATTGCCTGCGCAGCAGCTCGGGATGCAAGGCGAAATTGGAGGCCTGGGGCCTGGAATGTGTCGAATGTAAGCCCTCCTGCCAGATAAACCGGTTACGACGCCGGGCTCTCGACCTCGGCTATCGGGCGGTATGCGTTGCCCCGGGAGGATCGCTGGCGCTGAAATTCGTAAAGGAACTGGCACCCCGCGGCATCGTTGCTGTGGCGTGTATGAGGGAACTCGAGGAAGGGATTAACATCGTCAGGAAGCTGGCGGAACTGGACACAGCCGCCGTTCCATCGATCGTGGTCGTACCACTCAGCAAGGAAGGCTGTATCGATACCGAGGTGAATATCGAACTCGCCTTCGGCAAGCTCTCGTTGGGATGCCCGCCGGCCCCGGGCGGCCGGTGATTGTTTACGGAGCAAAATCTGAAATACATCTATGCCGGAATAGCAAAATGCTTTTCGGGATCGATTATGACGACATCGCCGGATTGAATCATTGAATTGGTTGATAATAGAATGCGATTGAAACTGTAATGAGCAGGCATTGCGGGCCATGAGGGATACTTCCAAGCAAATGCAGGTCGGTAATACGGTCATCGGGGGGAAATATGTGCCAATACAGACCATGATAAAAAACCCGGTGATCGATATCGATACGACCTTGAGAAAAATCGAGAACCTGGTCGCGAAAAAAATATTTGAGGCAACCGGGAGAAGGGGGCCAGACTATGAAATTATCAGCTGTCCCACCTGCGGCAGGACCAATGGCGACATACACCTTATGGTGCAGTCGATTAAGAGCCATCTTGCCGGCAAGATCCTGAACCGGCAGATAAAAATAGCGGTCATGGGTTGCGTCGTCAACGGCCCGGGAGAGGCGGAGCACGCTGATTTGGGGGTCGCCTGCGGCAAGGGGAAGTCCATGCTGTTCAAGCACGGCAAGAGAATAAAAATTATTAATAATGAAGATGTAATAAACGAACTGTTTCTTCTACTGGAAGAATACACCGGCTTACAAGATACACCTGTTATCCAGTGAGGATCATCCCGCCGCGAAGTATCCCCTCCATTGATAATTCAGTCGACCATTTAGCGTCTTAATCAGTTCGCCGGTCTGATCATGCACACGGCCTTATTTTTTCGGACAGATTGCCCGGGGCATTAAATAAAATCATTGTAAAATCCATGGAGTTAAAATACTATCACCTTCAATAGTAAGTTGAAGTTCCGCCTCCTCAGGGAGCGGTTTTTCTTATCCATCCACGCGCGTAAAGGTATTCCATGTCGTTAACGAGGCGAATCAGGGCGATTATTATCAGCACAGGTGCGGCCATATGGATGCTGCACCCGGGAGCGATGATGGCTGACTCGGGGAGCACGCCTTTTCAGAAGGACGATGGTAAAAAGCCGAATGCGGAAGAAACGGCGCCTCCGGTCGACGAAGATTCGGCCCGGCCGGCAGGAGAGATGAAGACATACCGTGAGGAAGGGTTGGTCATTACGGTGACACAACTGCCGGATGAGGTGGAAAGCTACAGCTCCTTCGAGGTTGCGGTAGAGAACCAGAACGCGCTCAAAAAAACGCTGAGCGGAAGGATATGTCTTTTTGATCTGCAGATAAAACAGCGCGAATGCGGTTCCGGCGAATGCGCGGTATACATGGACCTGCCGCCGAAATCAAAAGAGAAGAAAAAATTGCGGTGCAAAAGGAAATCATTTTTCAATGCGTGGATATTCGAAATAGCAAAGATTTACGGAATTTAACTCTACAATAACGAGGAGGTATCGTTAATGAAAAAAATCATTCTTTCGGCCGTAGCGGTAATGGCGGCTCTCTTCATCATTTCGGTTGTCGGATTCACCCAGGAAGAGGGAGAGCGTAAAGGCGTCTGCAAGGCCGACGTACAGAAATTCTGCAAGGGGATCCGGCCGGGTCAGGGAAGAATCTGGGCGTGCCTGAAGAGCCGCGAGGCGGAGCTCTCCCAGCAATGCGTCGATCACATGAATAAGCAGCGGGAGAAGGCCAAGGGATTCAGGAGCGCCTGCAAAGATGACAGCAAGAAGTTCTGCAAGGGAATTCCGCACGGCAAGGGCAGAATCATATCGTGCCTGAAGAGCCATAAGGCTGAACTGTCACCCGGATGCCAGTCGTTTTTTAAAAAAAATTGACCGAATCGAACTGGCACTATCAATCAATAATTAATAAAAAAGGGCTGCCCCCCAAAGGGCCAGCCCTTTTTTATTAATAAAGCTTCCTTGTATAAATAAACAATAGACTTGTTGGATAACTACTCATAATTATTCATTTTTGCCCCCGCCGCCTCTGGCGGCGGGGGCAAAAATCACTGATTATTGAGTTTAGCAACAAGTCTAATAATTTAAATTAATCATTGTTTCCTCTTGACAAAGTACCGGCTTTTTATTTAATTACTACTTGCAGTATCAAGTTACTAGTATATATTTGAGTAGGAACGTCACGAGTAAGAGTGATACGCAATTAAAAGTTGAATCCCTGGCGTTACTTGGCGGTCAGGAACCTTACCCAACTGACGGGTCGAGAGCGGTGCCTATATATCAAACGACTTCATATCAATTCAATGATACTGATCATGCGGCCAATCTTTTTGCGTTAAAAGAGTTCGGCAATTTCTATACCAGGCGCTCAAAAAGGCAACGGCCAGTCGGAAAGAATTGTTAAGTTCGGAACATACCAGGAGTACATATATGGGAAAAGTATTTAATAATATAACGGAAACCATCGGCAATACGCCGCTGGTGCGGATCAATAAATTGAACGGCTCGCAGGGAGTCACCATCCTCGCGAAGCTGGAATCGTTCAATCCCCTTTCAAGCGTCAAGGACCGGATCGGAGTGGCTATGATCGAGGCGGCAGAGAAGGAGGGAAAGATCAAGAAAAAGACGGTCATCATTGAACCTACCAGCGGCAACACCGGAATCGCGCTGGCTTTTGTATGCGCTGTCAGGGGATATAAGCTGATTCTCACCATGCCGGACACGATGAGTATTGAGCGGCGGCAGCTTCTTCAGATTTTTGGAGCCGAGCTGGTGATCACCGAAGGTGCGAAAGGGATGAAGGGAGCCATAGAGAAAGCGGAAGAGCTGGTAAAATCCACGCCCGGCAGCTTCATGCCGCAGCAGTTCAACAACCCGTCGAACCCTGAAATCCACCGGAAAACCACGGCCGAAGAGATATGGAACGACACCGACGGAGCCGTAGACATTTTCGTCTGCGGCATCGGCACCGGCGGCACCATTACCGGCGTGGGGGAGATAATTAAAAAAAGAAAGCCTTCATTAAAAGTGGTGGCGGTGGAGCCGTCAGATTCCCCGGTGCTATCCGGGGGAAACCCGGGACCGCATAAGATCCAGGGGATCGGTGCGGGATTCGTGCCGCGGATTTTGAACAGGGATGTTATCGACGAGATCATTACCGTATCGAACATGGAGGCCAGGGAGACCACCCGGCGGCTCGCAAGTGAAGAAGGAATCCTTGCAGGCATCTCCAGTGGTGCCGCGTTATGGGCGGCGCTGAAAGTAGCGAGACGCAAGGAAGCGGCAGGAAAAACTATCGTCGTTGTAATGCCGGATACCGGGGAGAGATATCTATCCACATGGTTGTTTAACAGGCAGCAATCGACTCCTTGATAAAATTCTCGAGGTTTATTGACGGGATACTGCCAATTCAATGACGTATATAGTAGACTTATTGCATATCTAAATAGAAATTGACATTTGTCCCAGCCGCATGCGGCGGCAGGGGACAAAAATTCAACTATTATATTAGTTTAGCAACAAGTCTACTATATATGCAATAAATAATAAACCGGGAGAAAAACAATGAGACTTTCCACGCGGTCACGGTATGGAGTTCGATTAATGCTGGTGCTTGGCATTAAAAACAACCAAGGCCCGATTTTCCTCAAGGATATCGCGCGCTCCGAGGAGATATCGGGAAAATACCTGAGCCAGATTATAATTCCATTAAAAGCGAAGGGCCTGGTAACCACCTTCAGGGGTGCTCATGGCGGATATATCCTCAGCCGGCCCGCGTCGGAGATCAAGCTGAGAGAAATAATCGAGCCGCTTGAGGGTGATTTATGCCTCGTGGACTGCGTGACAAATGCGGAAGTGTGCAACCGTTCGACGGAATGCGTTACCAGGGATGTCTGGATACAAATGAGCGCCCATATGTTGGAATTTCTTGAAACCTTAACCCTGGAGGACCTCGTCCAAAAATACAAAAAGAAGCAACGAAAAGGTAAAAATATCAGTGATTATTCGATTTAACGTAATTATATGAAAGCAATAGCGCTCCTCTCCGGCGGGCTTGACTCGACCCTTGCCGTGCGGATAATACTTGATCAGGGGATTGAGATAGAAGCCTTGAAATTCACGTCGCCTTTCTGCAAGTGCGACCGTGAGGGACGGTGCTATTCGGCGGAAGTGGCGAATGAATTAAAGATACCGGTTAAAACGATCGCGAAAGGAGCCGATTACCTGGAGATTATAAAAAGGCCGAAATTCGGATACGGCTCCGGGATGAATCCCTGTATCGATTGCAGAATTTACATGCTGAAAAAGGCGAAAGAATACGCCGAATACGCCGGAGCGCAATTTATTTTCACCGGGGAAGTTCTTGGTCAAAGACCGATGAGTCAGCAGCGCAGGGCGCTGAAAATCATAGAGGAAGAGGCGGGACTCGGCGGGAAATTATTACGGCCGCTCTCGGCGAAACTTCTTCCCGAAACGGAAGCAGAAAAAAACGGCTGGGTCGACAGGGAAAAACTGCTCGCTATCACCGGCAGAGGCAGACGATCGCAATATAAACTGATTAAACAATACAATATAACGGCATTTTCCTGTCCTGCCGGCGGTTGCCTCCTTACCGATAAGAATTTCGCGAGAAAGATGAGGGATTTGATGCGGAGAAAAGAAAATCTTACTCCGTGCGATATTACCATTCTCAAGACGGGAAGGCATTTCCGTTACAATGACAGTAGAATCGTAGTGGGGAGAAATCAAAATGAGAACGGCGTCCTGTTGAGAAATAAATATGAAAATGATTTGTTGTTTCTGGTGCCGGAGGTGGGGAGTCCCATTGTGATATTGCAGGGCAGCCATGATGAGCAATACATACAATTGGCCGCCTCCTTAACAGCCGCATATTCTGATGCCCCATCAGGTGATGTAACGGTGCTTTTTGGGAATGATGAAAAAGAAGTCTGCTCTATAAATGTCATCAAACCGGAAAAAGAGAAATTTGCTCAATATTTGATTTGATATCAAGTGATTATGTTATATTCGGAAAATTCTCAGTTTTTAGGCGCTGAAAATTACAGTATGTCCACACACCAGAAAAAACGGCCGGTTTTGGTATAAATCCTATAATCCTATAAAATAAAAAGTTAAAAAAACTGATAATTTTTATTGACAACAAATAGTATTTTAATTACTAGTTATTTAATACTATTACTAGTAATTAAAATACATTACGAAACACAATATAGGTAAAATTTTTGATGTTATGAACTTTATCACCTACAGACTAATTGAATTAAACATTAACGGAGGTGGTTCATTATGATTGCTATCGTCAATGGGGAAATGGAGGAGATTGACGGAAACCCGAGCATCCTGGAGCTTCTTGCGATAAAGAACGTAGAGAGGCCGGATATGGTATCGGTCGAGTTGAACGGCGTCATCCTGAAAAGGAACGAATTCGGTTCCGTTAAACTCAATGAAAACGATGCGATAGAGTTTCTTTATTTCATGGGAGGCGGATTCAATTAATGAAACTGAATGATGAACAAATCGAGCGATATGGCAGGAACATTATACTGAAAGAAGTGGGAGGCAGTGGCCAGGAACGGCTGCTCGAATCGAAGGTCCTCATTATCGGAGCGGGAGGGCTCGGCTCTCCAGCGGCCCTGTATTTGGCCGCCGCCGGTGTTGGAACAATCGGCATAGTAGACGGAGACAGGGTCGATTTAAGCAATCTCCAGCGGCAGATTATTCATTTTACTGGAGATGTCGGAGAACGTAAAACCGAATCAGCAAAGGAAAAAATAGAATTTCTCAATCCCGATGTACGAGTTAAAACATACGACGAAATTGCAACATCAAATAATATTCTGGATATAATACATGATTATGACTTCATCGTGGATGGCACTGATAATTTCCCGGCGAAATTTCTCATCAATGACGCCTGCGTCATGAGCGGCAGACCCTTTTCCCATGCCGGAATTCTGATGTTTTACGGACAAACAATAACCGTGCTCCCGCATGAAAGCGCCTGTTTTCGGTGCCTGTTCCTCGGCCCTCCTCCACCGGGCTCCGTCCCGAGCTGCAGAGAGGCCGGCATACTGGGCGGCGTCGCGGGTTTGTTCGGCACCATCCAGGCAGTGGAGGCATTGAAGTATATCCTGGGTACGGGCGGGCTTCTTGCAGGTCGCCTGTTGACGGTGGACACCCTGACGATGAGTTTTCGCGAAATAAAAGTAAAAAAAAATCCCCGTTGCCCGGTCTGCGGCGAAAACCCGGCGATAACATCGCTGGTGGATTATGAACAAGAAGCGTGCAATTTAAAAATATGATATTATCCAGGGACATTTTTGAAAGTATTTTCGAACAGGCGGAACGAGAAGCTCCTGTTGAGGCCTGCGGATATTGTGCCGGTACCGAGGGGCGTGTCGTGAAACACTATCCCATGATCAACGTGGAGGGGCGGGATGACCACTTTTCCATTGATCCGAAGGAGCAATTCGCCGTTTATAAGGCGGTTCGAGAAGAAGGATTTCAGATTATAGGCGTCTATCACAGCCATCCCGCTTCCCCGGCCCGGCCATCGGCCGAGGATATCAAGCTGGCCTATGATCCAACGGTCGTTTACGTCATTGTATCGCTGATGGATCGCATTAATACTATCAGAGGGTTCCGTATAGTGAAGGGGCGCATTGAAGAGGAACCCGTGATAATCGAGGGTAGTTAGAATTGGCGAAATATATCTTTCTCATCAGGGGAAACGCGATGGAAGAAAAAATTGATATTGAAGGCTTGAAAGCAGAATTAAAGAAAGAATCGAAAGAATTGCAGCTCGATTTCAATGAACTCAAGAGCGGCGGATACATAAAGCAGACGCAGAAGGATCTCTTTACCGTACGCCTGCGCTGTCCCGGCGGGAAGGTGACCAGCGAAAGGTTGCGGAAGGCCGCGGAAATATCCGATAGATACGGGACAGGACAAGTTCACATTTCAGTCAGACAGTCTATCGAGGTTCCCTATGTCCACTATAAGAATTTCGATGAAGTGGCTGAGTCTCTGCGGCAGATCGATTGGTCGGTGGCCTCCTGCGGTCCGAGAGTGCGCGTCCCCACCGCCTGCGCGGGCTGCACCTATAATCCAAACGGGATTACAGACTGTCAGGGAATATGCGCCGCGGTCGATCGAAAGTATTTCGGCGCCCCGACCGGTCATCACAAGTTTAAAATATCGTTTTCCGGGTGTCCCATCGACTGCTTCAGAACCAGGGAAATGGATCTCGGTTTTCAGGGCATGCTTGAGCCCGCACTGGATGAGGATCTCTGCACCGGGTGTGAACTGTGCGTCAAGGCCTGCGAGGAGGATGCACTGCGGATGGAGGGGGGCCTTCCGGTGCGCGATCTCGGCAGATGCATAAATTGCGGCGATTGCGTCAAGGTATGCCCCATTAACGCAATGATAAGCAAAAGAATCGGATGGCTGGCGCGGGTCGGCGGTAAGCATGGTAAACATCCCTATTTTGCCTATGAGGTTGCTGCTTTCCTTGCGGATGACCAGGTTTTCAGTTTGATTGAGAAGACAATCGAATGGTACACCCGGAATGCGACCGGTCGGGAAAGAATCGGCAGGACCATAGAACGACTGGGTCTCAATAAATACCTTGATGAAGTTGTCGTTCTCCTCGGACTTGAATCCATTCGAGACGACGCTGGACGAGCAAAATTTTATTCAAGGGGTAACTTTTATGGTACATGAAGTGAAACCGACGCCGGATAGAACGCTCGATCTGCGCACTGTTCTGTGCCCTCTTAACTTTGTGCGCGCCAAATTAGCACTTGAAGAGATGACCTCCGGTCAGGTTCTCGAGGTCATACTGGATGACGGCGAACCGATGCGCAACGTTCCCCGCAGCATAAAGTCAGAGGGTCACATGATCATTGATGTACTGAAGCTGGCGGATGACTCCTACCGTCTTCTTATACGCAAATAAGAAGGATAGGATAGACCATACGTATCAAGGGATGAGCATGAAAAGAAATGACATCACTATGCTGGCGCGGGAACTCGCCGACAAAAGCGTTGAGGATATTTTAAAATATTTTATATCGGAATATACTTATCGCGGCGCCGGTGCGGCCGGTCAAAGTGGCATGGACCGAATCGCGCTCGGGACGGGCCTCGGCGTGGAAGGGCAGGTGCTCACCCATATGATTGCAACCATTCATCCGAAGGCGCGTATTTTCGTCATAGATACGGGGAGACTCCCTGAGGAGACCTATGATCTCATGATGCGCTCGATGAACCGTTACGGCGTACGGTATGAAATTTATTTTCCCGAGGCATCCGACGTTGAAGAGATCGAAAGAATGAACGGGCCCAACCTATTTTACGAAAATGCCGATCTCCGCAAAAAATGCTGCTATGTGCGGAAGGTAAAACCGCTGCGGAGGGTGCTCCAGACTCTGGACGTATGGATAACCGGATTGCGGCGCGGCCAGTCGGTGACGAGAAGCTCGATTGAAAAAATCGAATGGGACGAGACTAACGGCCTCATCAAGCTCAACCCTCTCGCCGATTGGAGTGAAGACGATGTGTGGAAATATATAAGGGGGAATAATATTCCTTACAATAGACTTCATGATCAGGGGTATCCGAGCATCGGTTGCGCCCCCTGCACCCGCGCGGTATCGCCCGGGGAGGACATCCGGGCCGGCAGGTGGTGGTGGGAACAGCCTGAACAGAGGGAGTGCGGCCTGCATTTTGTTGACGGAAAGCATGCCGGCGCCACCGCCGGCAGAGCCCGGTAGTTCGTACGCCGGCGCGGATCGGACATCGACCGGGACGTCACTGATGAACCGCACCGACGAAGCCAACAGCGGCATGATAATCCGGTTCGATGATGCGGCTCTGCAAGAGATCTTCAGACATCTGAGTTACACAGAGACTATATAAAACATATTATGTAACATAATTTATTATATTTCAACACATACATATGTATTATTTACTAGTTATATGATAGGATAAATAGTAATAATACATATGAATGAAGCATATAAATATGCGCTTTTGGAAACTACTGGAGCGTATGTAAAAATTACAATAAATGGATTGAAATAGAAATGTTATTTGCTATAATAGACTTGTTGCTAAACTCAATAATAAATGATTTTTACCCCCGCCGCCGAAGGCGGCAGGGGTAAAAATGAATAATTATGATTAGTTATGCAACAAGTCTATTATAGCAAATTCATGGAATTATGAAATAAAAAGAGGTTACATTATGAATCCGCAGGGAATGAAAAAAAGCATTGTCTCCGGAATTCTTATACTTGCAGCGTTGCTATTAATGGCCGGCTGCGCTTCATGGAACAAGGCATACCATAAATATGTCATGCGCGGAACGATACTTGAAGCCACCGGCAAGGATGTTTATCTCTGCATCGGCAGCAAAGACGGCGCACAGGTGGGTCAGAAATTCGAAGTGTATAAAATATCAAGACAGCCTGGAAGTTATACCGGAAAAGGCGGCTGGATCCCTTACGGGACATATACCAGATATAAAACAGGGAATGTAAAAATAACTGAAATTGTAAATGAGCATTTTGCAAAAGCGATCATTCTTTCAGGAACAGCCCATAAGGATTATATCGTCGAGCTTGCGTATCCCCTGACGTGCAAGTGCGAATAATATGAAATTAATGTATACGTTAGTTATTTAGTCAAGTTAGGCGAATTTAATTCAAGAGCTCCCTCCCCCTTGATGAGGGAGGTTAGGTGGGGGTGAATAACTGCTGGATGCATCAGGCGTTACAATCACCCTCCCCTATCCCCTCCCATCAAGGGAGGGGGATGTTTCATCCAAATTGACTTGTTAGACAGCTCCAATAAAAAATTTGCCTGACTCGAGTTAATTAGTTTCAATAATAAAGGAGTTCAAACATGAAAAAATTAATATTTGTTTCAGTATTACTGTTAGCGGCAGGGCTCTTTACAACCGGTTTCGCAATAAAAAAGGCGGAGGCCGCGGAAGAGAAGGCCAAACCACAGACCATCTGTCCGGTCATGGGCGACCCGATAAACAAACAGTATTACGTCGATTATAAAGGATATCGTATATACTTTTGCTGTAAGGATTGCCCGGAAACATTCAAAGAGAATCCTGAAAAATATATGAAAATACTGAAAGAGAGCGGGGTGAAGCTCGATAAGGCTCCCACGGGAGAAGGAGAAAAAGAAACTGAAGATCATTCGAAGCATGAACATAACCATTAGAACGCTAGCGGTTTCGTTTATGCGCGCATGATTTCATGATCCGGAAGTGGACTTTGTCCCACGGTTCCCTTCCGGATATATTGATGGAACCTATTATCACCGATGAGACATCATTATGAAGAAGATTGTGATTTTATTATCCGTGCTTGTCCAGTCCGCGGTCTACGGCGAATCGGCATCCATCGCTGAATTGCAGAGAATGGCGCTTTCGGAGAACCCCCGCATCAAGGCGATGGAAGCGGAAATGCAGGCGATGAAAAAGCGGGTTCCGCAGAGCGACGCGCTGGAAGACCCGAAGGTGAAGCTGGGCGTAAACAATCTTCCGGCCAAATCGTTTTCCTTTACAAAGGAGGATATGACCTCTAAGGAGATCGGCATATCCCAGATGATTCCGCTGGGGAAACTTCCGTATCAGAAGAGAATCGCTGTGCAAGAATATGAAAGAGCGCTGGTAAAGCTCAAGGCGGAGAAGGTGGAGATCCTGCACATGCTCCGCATGAATTACTACGAGCTGATATACACGGGGTCCTCCATCAAGATACTGGAGGATATAAAGAAGCAGATCAAGCTGGTGATAGAGAGCGAAGTGGCCGCGGCCAAGGCGGGGATGGGGAGCATCACCAACGTCATAAAAGCGAAAATCGAGTATGCCATGATCGACGAGGAGATAATCACGCTCAGGCAGAAGCGGAAGGAAATCGAGCAGAATATAAATTATCTTGTCGGGAGCGAGGCGGATATCAAAATCGACGCGTTATCGGAGCCCGGTTTCAAAGAGATTCCCGTTGAGTCTGTCAAGAAAGAGATTTTCGCTTCAAACCCGGAATTGAAATTGTTTTCCCTGGGTGTCGAGATAAGCAAAAATGAGATTTTACTGAAAAAATCGGAATACGCACCAGACTTGGAGATCGGGCTCTCGTACATGCAGCGCCAGGACGGGCGGAGGCGGAACGCCTTCGATACGATGCTTGATATGGGCGGCGCGACGACGGTGTATAAATCCGAGAAGATGAAGCGGGACGATATGATATCCGCCATGGTGACCCTCTCCATTCCCTTCTGGTTCTGGAAAAAGAACATTCCCATGGTGGATGAGATGAAGAAAAAAAACGAATCGGCGAAGAACCTTTATCAGGATAAATTGAACGATATGAACGCGCGCGCGGAAACGCTCCTGAGCCAGCTTGTCAAGTGGCGCGACCTGTACCGGCTCTACCATGACCGGCTGATCCCCCAGACGAAGCTGGCGCTGGAAACGAGCCTGGCGCGGTACCGGACCAGCTCGGTCGAATTTATGCCCGTGATCGACACGGTTCGGATGCTGCTGAGATATGAAAAGGATCTTATTATGGCGGTCAAGGAATATTACGCGTCGTACTCGGAGCTGAACGCGCTGATGGGCGTGGAGGTGCTGCCGTGAAATTAAACTGGAAAATCATAGTGATAGTTATCACCGTTGCTTTGACCGGCGGTTATCTGCTGATTACCTATATCCCCCGCGGACATAAATCCCATCAGGCGGAGCAGAAGCAGCTCTACACCTGCCCGATGCACCCCCAGATAATCCGGGATCGGCCCGGTGACTGCCCCATATGCGGGATGAAGCTGGTTCCCTTAAAAAAAGAAGAAAAAAAGAAAGAGAAAAAAATCATGTACCGATCGTCCATGAACCCGAACGAGGTGAGCGATCGCCCGGGCAAGGATTCCATGGGAATGGAGATGGTCCCCTTCGAGGCGGGGAGCGAGGAAGAGGAGATCAACACGCCACCCGGACTCGCGCCCGTAACCATAACGAAGGATAAACGGGAAATGATCGGAATTTCCTTTGAGGAAGTGAAGAAGAGAACTATCACGCGGGAGATACGCACATCGACCCGGATCGTTCCTGACGAAAGGCGCCAGTTTAAGGTAACCACGAAGGTAAACGGATGGGTGGAAAGATTGTACGTGAACCAGACCGGTCAGTTCGTAAAAAGAGGAAACCCTTTATTGTCCATATACAGCCCCGAGCTGTTATCGGCGCAACAGGAATATCTTTCCGTCATTAAGGCTAAGCAAAAATTAACCGGCGATGCCGATTCCGATATTTCCGGCAGTATGGACGAAATCGAGATGGCGGCACGGGAGAGGCTGAGACTCCTGGAGGTATCCGATGCTCAGATAGAACGAATCAGGAACACAGGAAAATTCGAGCGGGCGGTGACCCTGCACGCACCCGCGTCCGGATATGTGACAGAAAAGATGGTGCTGGAAGGCCAGAGGATAATGATGAACGATCCGCTTATGACGATCGTGGACCTCTCCCGGGTATGGGGGGAAATCGATCTTCATGAAACCGATCTTCCGTATGTTAAGATCGGGATGGCGGTGGAAGTGACGCTGTCGTACTGGCAGGGAAAAACATTCAAAGGCAGGGTCAGCTTCCTGAATCCTTTTATGGACCCGGAGACGCGCGTCCTGAAGGCCCGGGTGGAGATTCCAAACGCCGGTTTGATCCTCAAGCCGAACATGTATGGAGACGCGAAATTATCATATAACATCGGCAAAAAGATGTCTGTTTCTGACCAGGCAGTCATGCAAACCGGCGTGCGGAATTATGTTTTTATTCAGGGGAAGGGCGATCTGATCGTGCCCTATGAGGTAAAGCTCGGGGCCAGGTCGGACGACGGTTACTACGAAGTCATATCAGGATTGAAGGGGGGTGAAAGGGTGGTTACATCGGCGAATTTCCTCGTCGATTCGGAGTCTTCGCTTAAGGCCGCGTTCAAGGAAGCGGCCGGCGGAGGGAAGAAATAGTATTACAGTTGATTGTATGATAAAAAAGATCATATCATTTTCCGCGCACAACAGGCTCCTGGTGATCATGCTCATGTCCGCGCTGATCGCCTATGCCGTGTATTCGATGTACAACATTCCCCTTGACGCCATCCCGGACCTCTCGGACACGCAGGTCATCGTGTACACGAAGTGGGACCGCAGTCCGGACATACTCGAGGACCAGGTTACCTATCCGATAATATCGGCGCTTTTAGGCGCGCCCCGAGTTAAAGCCATTCGCGGATACAGCGATTTCGGGTTTTCCTACGTGTACGTTATCTTTCAGGATGGAACGGACATTTACTGGGCGCGGAGCCGCGTGCTCGAGTACCTGTCCAAGATACAGGGGAGCCTCCCGCCGGGCGTGAAGTCAGAGCTTGGACCCGACGCCACAGGAGTGGGATGGGTCTTTCAATACGTCCTAATCGATAAATCCGGCAAACATGACCTGGCGAGCCTCCGGTCATTCCAGGACTGGACCCTTAAATATGCGCTCCAGAGCGTTCCGGGCGTTTCGGAAGTCGCCAGCATCGGCGGTTTCGAAAAGCAATACCAGGTCATCGTGGACCCTGATCGTCTCCACGCGTACAAGCTTTCGCTTATGAATGTCATAGAAGCGATCAAACGAAACAACAACGAGGCGGGCGGACGTATGATAGAGTGGTCCGGCAAGGAATTCATGGTGCGGGCCAAAGGATATGTCAGGAGCGTCGATGATCTCAGGAAAGTCGCCGTGAAAGAGAGCAAGGGAACGCCGGTACTCCTGGAGAACGTGGCTACTATAACCCTGGGACCCCAGATACGGCGCGGACTGGCCGAACTCAACGGCCTCGGAGATGTTACGGGCGGCATCGTCGTCATACGGCACGGGGAAAATGCCCTCAACGTCATAGAGCGGGTAAAAGCTAAAATCGAAGACCTCAAGCATTCTCTTCCGGAAGGCGTGGAAATAAAAACCGTGTACGACCGCTCAGACCTGATACGGAGATCCATCGATAACCTGAAGGAAGAGCTTATTGTAGAAATGGTGATCGTGAGCATGGTCATCCTCCTGTTTCTGTGGCATTTCCCATCAGCCATGGTGCCGATCATCACCATTCCCATATCCGTAGCGCTTGCCTTCATCCCCATGTATTTTTTCGGCATCTCGTCCAACATCATGAGCCTCGCGGGCATAGCCATATCCATCGGCGTGCTTGTGGACGGGGCCATCGTGGAGGTGGAAAACGCCTATAAGAAAATCGAACTCTGGATAGAAGGAGGACGCAAAGGCGACTTCCATGAGGTGCGCCTGGAGGCGCTTATGGAAGTGGGGCCGTCAGTTTTTTTCTCACTTCTGGTAATTGTCGTGGCGTTCCTTCCCGTTTTTACGCTGGTGGACCAGGAGGGGAGGCTCTTCACTCCCCTGGCGTGGACGAAAACGCTCACGATAGCCATTGCCTCGCTCCTTGCCGTGACCCTTGACCCGGCGGTCCGCATGCTCTTCACCCGCCTGGAGCCGTTCCACTTAAAGCCGAAATGGCTCGCATGGGCCGCGACGAACCTTTTCGTCGGCAAGTACTACCCGGAAGAAAAGCACCCGGTCAGCCGGATCCTGTTCAGGCTGTATGAGGGGCCCTGCCGGTGGGTGCTGGAGCACCCGAAACAGGTCATCGCCGGCGCCGTGCTGGTGGTGATGATATCCATTCCCGTGTATTTTAAGCTCGGGTCGGAATTCATGCCGCCCCTTAACGAAGGCACGATCCTGTATATGCCCACGACACTCCCCGGAATATCAGTAACCGAAGCGCGGAACCTGCTCATCATGCAGGATAAAATATTAAAATCCTTTCCCGAGGTGCACACGGTGTTCGGCAAGGCGGGAAGGGCGGATACCTCGACCGATCCGGCCCCCTTTTCCATGATGGAAACCACGATACATTTAAAGCCGCAAAGCGAATGGCGGGAGAAGAAGCGTTGGTATTCAGCATGGGCGCCGGCGCCGCTTAGATGGCTGTTACGCCATATCTGGCCCGATAAAATCTCATATGACGAGCTTATCGCCATGATGGACCAAAAACTGCAAATTCCGGGCAACAGCAACGCATGGACCATGCCGATAAAGGGACGCATCGACATGCTCACCACGGGTGTGCGAACGCCGGTGGGCATCAAGATATTCGGCTCCGATCTCAATGAAATACAGCGGGTCGGGGGTGAAATTGAAGCTGTATTGAAAAAGGTCAAGGGTACCAGGAGCGTATTCGCAGAGCGTGTCGGCGGCGGATTTTACGTTGATCTCATCCCCAAGCGTGAAGCCCTGGCGCGGTATGGATTAAATATCGAAGATTTTCAAGAAGTCGTCATGAGCGCCATAGGCGGCGATACCGTTTCAACGACCATCGAGGGCAGGGAGCGATATTCAATCAACGTCCGGTATCCCCGCGGCCTGCGGACCCAGGTGGACGAGCTGGAGCGGGTATATATCACAGCCATGAACGGGGCCCAGGTGCCCATGAAGGAAGTCGCCGACATTAAACTGACGTACGGCCCGTCCATGATCCGCGATGAAAACGGCAGGCTGGCGGGCTATGTTTATGTCGATATCGCCGACCGTGACATCGGGTCGTACGTTGAAGAAGCTAAACAGGTTGTCAAAAAGCACATCAAAATGCCCACCGGTTATACACTCACCTGGAGCGGACAGTATGAGAACATGCAGCGCGTCGCGGATCGGCTGAAGATCGTATTACCGATAACTATCTTATTGATATTTGTCCTCCTGTACATGAACACGAAGTCGGCCTTCAAGGCGGCCGTGGTCATGCTGGCGGTTCCCTTCTCGGTCGTGGGCGCGGTGTGGCTCATGCTTCTCCTCGGCTACCACGCCTCGATCGCCGCCTGGGTCGGCATGATCGCGCTCATGGGCCTGGACGCGGAGACCGGCGTGTTCATGCTGCTTTTCCTCGATCTCTCGCACGACGAAGCGAAAAAGAAGGGAAGGTTGCACACCCTCGGCGACCTCAAAGAAGCCATCATCCACGGGGCGGTCAAGCGGATACGGCCGAAGATCATGACCGTGATGGCCGCTACCATGGGCCTCATGCCCATCATGTGGTCCATGGGCGCGGGCGCGGACGTCATGAAGCGGATAGCCGCTCCCATGGTGGGCGGGCTCTTTACCTCTTTCATCATGGAGCTTCTGGTGTACCCGGCAATCTATCTGCTCTGGAAGAAGCGTGAGATACAATAAAATTAATAGAAAATTGAAATATTAATTTGACATAATAATATACTTTCATTATGTTAGTATATATGCATATTCTTTAATAATCTCATTATGAATAAACCTGCTGAGTTATTCAAAATATTATCGGTGGATACAAGGATTGAGATCATCGAACTCCTCAAAAAAGGGGCGATAAGCGTTAATTCAATAGCTGAACATTTAGGGATCACCCATTCGGCCGTATCGCAACACTTGCGGATATTAAAAGCGGCTGGAGTGGTAACCGACCAAAGACAGGGATATTACGTTTATTACCAACTTAATGAAGAAACTCTTGAAGAATGCCGCAAGCGTTTGAATAGAATCTGTACCTGTGGATGCACAAATACTAAATAAAAAATTTTTTTTAAAATTTATGTTAGTATTTGCATATAAACTTAATATATTGGAGGCTTCAATTATGTCCAAATCAAACAACAATGCCGACCTGAAACAGTCTCAATCAAAAAAAACCGGAACGGCAGATAATTCAAAGGAAGGCTCATGCTGTTGCGGTTGCACTGAAGATAAAAAATAGACTTGTTGCTGGAATGGCATAACAATTGATTTTATGTCCCGCCGCCGCAGGCGGCGGGACATAAATCGATTTTTTAATTTCGATATCCAATAAGTCTTACGATTATCTGGCCTGAATTTTATAGTATCACGCTGGCTTTCATCCTCACCGTGAATGACAGATGAGGAGGAAAGTCATTTATTTCGAATTCTATCTCATTGTCTTTAAACCAAGAAAAAATACTGACAGGGGCGGATGCCGGCTCCGGCTTTTCCTGACTGTGACGCGGCCCGTCATGACCAGTCGAAGAAAAATTAGACATACAGTCGTTTTCAACGCAGACGGATTCAAAAAATAATTGACGATCGAGTAATAATATCATATATTGATATCACAATACGATATCGGAATAAGATATTTACTAACTCCATGAACAGCATTAAACCATATGCTCTATGCAGCACCTGCACCATTATGTTGGTCAAAAAGACATACGAAAGGGCATGGTGGTTCAGGATGGTGCGCGAACCCCTGCGATGGGGAATGATAGCCCTGGGATGGCTTTACGGGATCGATCCGGAAGGCTATCCGGTGCGGAGCGAGCAATGCCGGGGCTGCCTGCGGTTCATGAAGACGGCATTGAAAGATAGATCAGCGCTGTTTAACCGGCTTAACGGGTTAATGAATCCCCTGTTCGACAGGATTATCGAACGCATCGTCACTGCTGAGGAGATAGGCGAGGCGAAGCGATTCGCGAAGGAATCTGCCAGGCCGATATATAAAGACAAGGTAAAATATGGAAAGTGAAGGCTGTGGCCGAAGTGTTCATTACGTCCCTGAAGTTGGGACTTACCTCCTTCGGCGGTCCCGTGGCGCACCTGGGATATTTCCATGACGAGTACGTGCGCCGGCGGCGGTGGCTCGACGAAGAGGGCTATGCGGAGCTCGTGGCCCTCTGCCAGCTTCTGCCGGGGCCGGCGAGCAGCCAGTTCGGGATGGCCGTGGGAACAATGCGTGCGGGATTTGCCGGCGCCATCGCTGCGTGGATCGGCTTCACCCTGCCGTCAGCCGCGGCCATGACCTGCTTCGCCCTCGTCATGAAGAGCGCGGCCCTTGATCCGAACGCGGGATGGCTCCATGGACTGAAGATCGTGGCGGTGGCGATCGTGGCCCAGGCGGTCATCGCCATGGGCAAATCGCTGGCGCCGGACCGACTGCGCGCTACGATGGCCATCATTTCTTCGGCCGTGGTACTTCTCTGGGCCACGGCTGCGAGTCAGGTCATCGTCATAGTGGCAGCGGCAGCCATGGGTGTATTCCTGTTCCGGGACAATGCCGCCACGTCTGGCATGGGCATCAGGGTCAAAACGAGCATACGCGCCGGAGCGGCCTGCTTTATTCTGTTCGCAGCCATCCTCATCATGTTTCCACTGGCACGGTATCTCTCCGGCAATCAGTGGGTCGCTTTTGGCGACGGGATGTACCGCGCCGGGGCCCTGGTATTCGGCGGCGGACATGTTATCCTGCCGCTGCTGGAGCGTGAAGTCGTTCCGCCGGGGTGGGTGTGAGCTCCGGCGAGTTTTTGGCCGGCTACGGCGCGGCCCAGGCCCTTACCGGGCCGCTCTTCACTTTCACTGCCTACCTGGGGGCAATGATGGGCGGCGCAGGCGGTGCGGTTCTCGCCATCGGCGTGATCTTTCTCCCCGCCTATCTGCTCATTATGGGGGCCCTTCCCTTCTGGGGCAGGGTGCGGGCAATGCCGAGTGTGCGTGGTGCTATAACCGGCATTAATGCCGCCGTGGTGGGAATTCTCATAGCGGCGCTGTATAGGCCCCTCTGGATATCCTCAATCGGGAAACCGGCGGATTTCGCCCTGGCGGCGGCGCTCTTCGGTATGCTCGTTTTTTGGAAGCTTCCGCCCTGGGCCGTT
>Ga0154692_146_pt1 | contig 19308 bp, 17 predicted proteins | sample Rifle2008BG13ft_FD_116121 | JGI IMG/M metagenome (GOLD analysis project Ga0154692, IMG submission 116121) | Spirochaetes bacterium RBG_13_51_14
CATGGCCCCGTATCTCGTAAGCGCCATCAGTCTCATCGACAAGCAGTTGTACTTATATTACCTGATCTTTTTCATAACCATCGTTTTTTCGATCGCGAACACCCTAATCATGTCGATCATGGAACGGTTCCATGAGCTCGGGGTCATGAAATCCATCGGCACCCGCCCGGCCCAGATATTCTTCATAATTATGTTCGAAGCGCTCAATCTCGGCGCCGTCGGTCTTGCCGCGGGCCTTGTGGTGAGCATCGTGCTGGTTAAAATTATGTCCGTTACGGGTATCGACTTCTCGGTCTTCATGGACGCCATGCGCCAGTGGGGGGCCGGCAGCATCGTGCATCCATTCATTTACCTGAAGGATTTCATCATAACTATTATTGTGGTGGAACTGACGACCGTCATTGCCGCCATCTACCCGGCCGTCAAAGCGGCGCGCATAAAACCGCTCGAAGCGCTTCACTACATCTAAGGAGGACGCCCATGGCCATCATCACCGTCAATAAGCTGGTAAAAATTTACGAATCGAACAAACTCGAAGTACAGGCCCTGCGCGGCATTGATCTCAGCGTGGAGCGGGGCGAGTTCACCGCGATCGCGGGACCGTCCGGGTCCGGAAAGACAACCCTTCTGAATCTCATCGGCGGACTCGACTACCCCACCAGCGGGACTCTGACCGTTGCCGGCAAGGAGCTCAACGGTATGTCTGCCCGGGAGCTGTCGGACATGCGGCTCAACAACATCGGCTTCATCTTCCAGGCCTACAACCTGATACCGGTTCTCACCGCGCTGGAGAACGTGGAGTATATCCTCCTCCTCCAGGGCGTTGACAAGAAAAAGCGACGCAAACGCTCGGTACGGATACTGAAAGAAGTGGGCCTGGCCAAGGAGATCAACCGGCGGCCGAAAGAGCTGTCCGGCGGACAGCAGCAGCGCGTAGCGGTGGCGCGGGCCATCGTGTCCGAGCCGGAACTGGTCCTGGCGGACGAGCCCACGGCGAACCTGGACCAGAAGACCGGGGCGGGCCTGCTGGATCTCATGCACAATCTGAACCATAAAAAGAATATCACCTTTATATTTTCAACCCATGACCGCATGGTCATGGATTACGCGGAACGGCTCATCAGCCTCACTGACGGGGCGATCGTTTCCGACCAGGGGAAAAAGAGCAGCCAGGAAAGCTGAATTAAGAAAGTGGCAAAGAAAGTAAAATAATCTGTCAGGAAAGTATACAGGGTGATGGAGCCGCCGGCACGCATGGATGGGCCCGGCATGAGAACAAGGCTTATCTGTTTCCGACTCTCCGTTCGACAAGATCGGACGACCTGTCAGCATAATGACGTCAAGCACACGGGAGACGGCTATGGACGTAAAAATAATAGGGCATATATTCAAAATCGCGCTGGCGGCGCTGTCCGCGGCGATTATCTCAACCGGTCTTTCCCCGGCTCAGATGAAAGAAAAGAGCGATAAGCCCGGCGCTTCCAAAGAAATCATAGAGATGAAAGACGATGACAATACCGTCACCATCGATGAAAAAAAGCAGGAGCCGGGTGCCGATACCGACAAGCAAGAACAGAAGGGCGATATAACGTCGGACGAGGCGCCACCCTCGGAAGAAGACGAGGGGGAGCTTGAGGAGGGCAAAAAAGGCCCGCGGTTCAAGTTCAAGGGCCAGGCAAAAAACCTCTACACATTCCACCGCACCGACAACTATTACGGCGGGAATCCCCTTACCATGTCGAGCAAAAACCTGTCGGCGGACCTGACCCGCGCGCGGCTCTCGCCGGAATTCCAGTACCGCGAACTGCTCACCATCAAGCTGGATTTCGACAACGAGCTCATCTGGAGCAACTACGGAAGGAGCCGGGACCTCACCGCCTACTGGCGGCCGTCCGAGTACAACGATTTTCTTGACCTGACCTGGGAGCCCCACCGGGGTCCGGACATCTATTACCGCATGAAGATCCACCGCGCTTACGTAAAGGTGAGCGTGGACAAGTTCACGGCCACCGTGGGGAGGCAGCAGATCCGCTTCGGCAGCGGCAAGCTTTGGAACCCGCTCGACATCCTGAATCCGATCTCCCCCACCTTCGTCGAAGGGGGCGACGAGCAGAAGGGCACGGACGCGGTGAAACTGGACTTTTATCCCGAAGACACGACCGAGATCACGGCCGTGGTGGATCTGAAGAAAAGCAACAACAAGATCGAGCGTTTCAACCTGCAGGACTGCAACTACATAGCCCGGGTGAAAACAACCGTCAAAGACGCCGATATCGCCATCCTCGGCGGATACGTTTCCCGGCGGGGCGTGGCCGGATTCGATTTCGCTGCCATTCTGTTCGACGGCTTGATACGGGGAAGCGTGATAGCCAGCCAGGCTGGGGATTCCTATATTTCGAAGAATGATCCGTGGTACCGCCAGTGGTACGCGTTGAGATACCTGATACCGGGCCGCGATATAAAACAGGGATTTTATTTTCAGGCCAACGCCGGGTATGAATATACGTTTAAGAAGGGTGTCTATCTGCTGGTGGAATATTTTTTCAACCAGAAGGCGCTCAACTACAACAAAGACGAGAAAATGGCCTCCTACGCCGCCCAGTTCAACGCCATGAACCAAAAGACCTATCTGCAGCTGGCGAACCAGTTCCTCACCGTGAACCAGCACTATGCGGCGGTCGCCATCGGCTATGATTTCCATCCGCTGGTGCGCGGCGAGCTCTTTACCATCGGCGACATCCAGGGTCACGGAATATTCTGGATGCCCGCGCTCAACATCAACGCGTATGAAAATCTGGACTTCACCGTCGGCATGATGGGAGCATTCGTGTTCAACGACACAATGTCGGACTTCTCTGAATTCCGGAAGAACTACCTGTTTTACGCGTCTGGCACGTATGTGTTTTAACGGGCCCGGCTGCGGACGGCCGTTACTACCGGGTCTTCTGGGCCTCCCAGGGCTTCCGGGCGCCGTCGATGATATAATGTCCCCGTATGAGGTTTCCGCTGCGGAAATACTCGCCGCTGTAGTTCTGAATGAAATACGCGTTGGCGCCGAGCCGTCTGAGCTCCTGCGGCGTTATCACCGAGCGCGTAAAGTAGAGCTTCCCGTTGACGATCCTCACATATTTTAGGTATTCGGTCACGCCCCTGCCCCAGTCCGGGAAACGTATCGATCCGTAAACGGCGCCGCCCGCAGCGCGGAGGGAGAGGTAACCGTGATTTCCCGCCGCGTTCACAACGTAGTCGCCGATATAATCCTTGAGCGTCGGCTGCCATCCTGGCAGCGCCTGCCCGCTCTCGTCCGGCTCGCTCAATACCTCAATAAACTGGATGTTTTTCATTAACATGAAATAAAGGCCGCTCCGCTCCTCCGCGCTCTTAAGCGCATCATTTCTGGTGTCGAAGTCCGTTTCACCGCGGCTGCAGATGAACACGGGCCCGGCGATGAAGAGAGAGCGCGCCCGGAAAAAGTTGCCGTCAATGTCCTTGACCAGCACCCGGCGTTGAGAAAAAGCCGTAGCGAGAAATATAACGACCAATGTGAACGCCATCCCGATGAACAGAGGAATGATGACAGCCTTGGCTCGTTCTCTGTCGATTGTGGATCTTTTATTATTATTTTCCATATATACAATCTACTACGTATCGCTGAAAAATCAAGCAACAAAAAGTTAAACGCCCGCCGGCTGCTACCATGCAACCGAAACGGCTTTTTCCGGACACACATCAACGCATTTCATGCATCTGGTGCAGAGGTCGATCCAGAGCGGCGTAACGCGCCATTTCTGCGGATCGTACGGATTATCTTCAATCGCGCCGATCGTCTCATGGAGGAGGAAGACTGCGGGATCGCATGCTCGCAGGCAGGCAGCGCACGCGCGCGGATCAACGCCGACGCCGTCGCCGCACCGTGCATAATCAATGGTTATTTTCGTTTTTCCCTTCACTGGAATGCGTCCGCCATCAGTAACGTTCCTCATAGCCCGGGAATTCATCCCGCGGCTTCAGGAACAGCGCCTTCTGCTTGCAGGCGTGCCGGCACACCCCGCACCCGAAGCACGCCTCATAATCGACGGTGATGCGTTTCAGCGCATGGTCGCACCCGATCGCCTTGAACTGGCACCGGGCCACGCAGACCCCGCAGCCCGTGCATTTGTCCGGATCGAAATCGACAATGTATTCCGCCTTGTAGATCGATGTAATTCCGTAATCGACGCGGGGCCGTATGCCGGCACACTCGGGGCTGGCGCATGAACAGAGATTATTGATGTACGGGAACGGGCCGAACCAGATCGAACCGATGTAGCCTTTTCTATTGTGCTCAGTGAAGCGGTCGATGGCCTGCTGGCGGGTGAGGAAAAACTTATCCTTTTCCGGTATGAAGCGCGGCAGCTTGTCCACGATCTCGGACATGACGCCGAAATTAATGCAGCACGCTTCTTTTACACCGCGGGACATGTAGCGGCACATGCAGTTCTTTTCGATGATCGGCTCAGCCGCGCACGTCCGGAGTATTGCGACCGCGTCCTCGAGCGGAACTATCTGTCCGATGTGGCCTTCCGCCCTGAACGGGTTCTTCGGCGGCCTGGTGCTGTGAAGCATCTTTTCAGCCGCGTATTTCACGATACGGCCGATGATGGGCATTTTCAATTTATATCCCATGCCGACCGCGTTGAATCCGTGGACTTTACGAACAGATATCTGCTCGAAATTTTTATACTGCTCCATCAGGAAATCGCGCAGATTGTATTTCTCCGCGATAGCCTGTGAATAATGTTCGGCATTGAGATACCACTTTCCGCCGGCGCCGTGTTTCATGCAGAGATCGCACATGGCGGTTACTGCACCACGATATTGACCAGCTTGCCCGGCACCACGATGATTTTCTTCACGGTTTTTTCTTTTACCGATTCCTGTACTTTTTCGTGATTTTTGGCCAGCCGCTCCATCTCTTCCCTGGTGATACCGGCATTGACCGTCTCTTTGCCGCGGATCTTGCCGTTCACCTGGAACACGATCTCTATCTCGTCGCGTTTCGCCAGGGCATCGATATAATCCGGCCAGGGCAGGTCATGAAGCTGCGCGGCGTTCCCCAGGATTTCCCACAGCTCCGCGGCAGCGTGCGGAATAAAGGGGGACAGCATCGGAAGAAGCTTGTCGAACATTTCCGAGAGGACCAGCCTCCCATTCGGCGCGGTGAATTCCTTTTTATCGATGAGATAGAGCGCGTTTACCAGCTCCATCATCCGCGCAATGGCCGTATTGTACTGCATCCGCTCCTGGATGTCGTGCGTCACGGCCTTGACCGTCAGGTGAAGCTCCCGGCGCAGCTTCTCCAACGCATCGCTCAGCTGCGCTCCTTCAGGCGTCCCGTTCGCCGTGTAGAGGTGCGCGTGCTTGTTGACGAACCGCCAGATGCGGTTGATGAACCGGAAGCATCCCTCAACGCCCTTATCGGACCACTCCAGCTGCTTGTGCGGCGGAGCGGTGAAGAGCATGAAGAGGCGCACCGTGTCGGCCCCGTACTTCTCAATGATGGCGTCCGGGTCCACCACATTGCCCTTGGACTTGCTCATCTTGGCGCCGTCCTTGATGACCATCCCCTGGGTGAGGAGGCGGGTGAACGGCTCCCTGGATTTGAGGAGGCCCATGTCGTGCATGACCATCGAGAAGAAGCGCGCGTACAGGAGGTGCAGCACGGCATGCTCGATGCCGCCGATATACTGATCGACCGGCATCCAGTACTCCACCTCGCTCCGGTCATAGATTTCCTTTGAATCGGGCGACGTGAATTTCGCGTAGTACCAGGAGGAATCAACGAACGTGTCCATGGTATCGATTTCGCGCCGGGCAGCGCCGCCGCATTTCGGGCACGTCGTTTTTGTGTATTCTTCCATGCTGGTGAGCGGCGACTGCGAATCGCCCTTAAAATCCACCTCCAGGGGCAGAATCACCGGGAGGTCCTTCTCCGGCACGGTCACAATGCCGCAGGCGTCGCAGTAAATGACCGGAATGGGGCAGCCCCAGTACCGCTGGCGGGAAATAAGCCAGTCGCGGATGCGGAAGTTCACCTCCCGCTTCCCGAATCCCTGCGCCTCGGCGAAGTCCGATATCTTGTCAATGGCCTCCGGGCTCGGTACGCCGCTGAACTGTGCGGAATTGACGCACACCCCCTCGTCCACGTAGGCGTCCTGCATGGTGTTCACGTCTATGGGCGAATCCGGATCGTCGATAACGAGCTTCACCGGTATGTCGTACTTTTTGGCGAAGGCGAAGTCTCGGGTGTCGTGGCCGGGCACCGCCATGACGGCGCCCGTGCCGTAATCCATAAGAACGAAGTTTCCAATATAGAGCGGCACCCGGTCGCCGTTGAAGGGATTGACGATCCTGAAGCCGGTATCGACGCCCTCCTTCTCCTTCTCGTCGGAAATCCGGTCAAAGGTCGACTGGGCCTTGAACTTGTCGATGAATGCCCACACTCCGGGGTCCGTGATCCGGTCCAGTAGCGGGTGCTCCGGCGCGATGACCATGAAGGTGACGCCGTACACGGTGTCGGGCCTGGTGGTATAGATGGGAAAGTCCTCACCGCTTTCCAGCCTGAAGTTGATGCGCAGGCCGTTCGACCGGCCGATCCAGTTCCTCTGCATGGTGAGCACCTGCTCCGGCCAGTCCGCGGCGAGCTCGTCATGCCCGGCGAGGAGGTCCTCGGCGTAATCGGTGATCGTGAAGAACCACTGCTCGAGTTCCTTCAGCGTGACGGGGCTCTCGCACCGCCAGCAGATGCCGCCTTCCGCCTGCTCGTTGGCCAGCACGGTCTGGCATGAATCGCACCAGTTAACCGGCGCCTTCTTTTTATAGGCGAGGCCCTTATCGTACATTTTCAGGAACATCCACTGGTTCCATCGATAGTAATCCGGCTGGTACGTGGCGATCTCCCTGGTCCAGTCGTAGGAGAAGCCCATGCGCATGAGCTGTTTTTTCATGAAGCTGATATTATCGGACGTCCACCTGAAGGGCGGTATGTTGTTCTTGATGGCCGCGTTCTCAGCCGGGAGACCGAAGGAGTCCCACCCCATGGGATGGAACACGTTGTAGCCCTTCATTCTTAAAAAGCGCGCGGCAAGGTCGCCGATGGTATAGTTTCGCACGTGCCCCATGTGGAGCCGGCCGGAGGGATAGGGAAACATTTCGAGAACATAATATTTTTTCTTCGACGGGTCCTTTTTACTCAGAAAAGACCGGGAGTCCGCCCAACGTTTTTGCCATTTCAGCTCGATCTCGCGAAAGCCGTACTCATTCTCCTTCTCTGCCATTGCGAACCTCGGTATGCGTCACTGACTGTTTTCGCGGAGTATCGTCAGCACGGCCTTGCTCCCTGAAGCATTAATAATGCTGTCCTTGACACTGTCTTTTTTTATAATGGACATGATGTTGGATAGAAGACGCAGGTATTCCTTGTGCTGCTTTTCCCCGGCCGCCACCAGTATCACCAGGTGGACCGGCTCGCCGTCCATGGAGTCGAAATCGATGCCCGCCTTCGATATGCCGATGGCGAACGCCATCTCTTTTATCGTGCCGATCTTCGCGTGGGGTATGGCGATGCCGAATCCGATACCGGTGCTCATGATCTCTTCCCGCTCCTTCAGGGCCTTGGTGAGGCTCTGGATGTCGCCGCACACGTCGGTATCCTTGAAGACAAGCGCCAGTTCCTCAATGGCCTTGAACTTGTTGGTCGCTTCCAGCACTTTAATGTATTCAGTTTTTGTAAAATCAGTTACGGACGGCATGGCGTCACCTCTCACCTCGAATGTACGGTATCATACACTTCATTTCGCCCGATCCTGTCAATAATAAATTCATGCTCGCCGTTCGCCCCGTTCATGCGTTAGCACCGATAAAGAAAGAGTTATGATTGAGATCACACCGATGTACGACTGGAGGTACAGGAGCGATTTATGCGTTGTTTGACTGGTTAATGGACCGGCACCGCTGATGGTGCATATAATGGCGATTCCCGAAACGAGGAAAACGGCCCCTGCCGAAAACAACCTCCCAAAACGGAATGCGATCCAGAGGAGAGGCGGGATGATCATGTACTCGAGCTGATAGTTGTTCCAAAATATCCATATTGAAAATACTGTCAATATGAGTAATACAATAACCGCTTCAATTAATTGTATCCCGGTAATTGTTTTTGGTGCCTTTTTTTTCAGCATAATGACTATCGGAGTCACGATCAATACCCCGGCGGCATCACCGAGCCACCAGGTGAGCCAGAGTTGGTCAAATAACGGCCATTCTTCTATAACAAAACAATAGCTGCCGACCCCGATCGTTGAGCTGATCATGGTGCTGGCGAGGCTTCCAAAAATGATGAAAACGAAGAGGCCCTTCACGGTATCAAAGGGGTTTTCTGTCGCAGCAAAGCGCCTGATGAGATATGCACCGATAATAGCCTCGAGCATGTTGCCAATCGCGGTTGCCAGAGAAGCTGCTATATAATAAGCCGGTGCGAGGCCGGAGCCTTTCAGGGCAAGAATGTTCGCGAAAAAGGCTCCGACTAAAATTGCCGGCCCCACCCGGTATCCCCAAAGCAGAATAACGGCTAGCGCTATGCCTGAAGGGGGCCAGACCGATGTAACGTTGGTGTTTCCGACCGCCCCATTTATAGTATAACAAGAAGAATGTATAAAGTAAAAATTTTTTATAAGATGAAAATATTTGAACCTTTTTATGCCCATCGACGTATGTATTACGATATATCCCCTGTATTGAAATAAAGACGGCTCAACAAGATGAAACTCAGACCGGTATGCTGCCCCGGCGATCGCAGAGATCCTGTTTTAACTCTTGACAGAAAGGCCTCCTTCGCTGGAAATATTCAGAATCATTCAATGGTGCGGGTATGAACAAGGTCGGCATACGTGAGCGTCTGAAACAGGGCGTGGTTCTCGGCGCGGAAGGATATCTATTCGAGCTGGAGCGCCGGGGGTACGTGAAGGCGGGGCCCTACGTGCCGGAGGTGGTGCTTGATCATCCGGAAGCGGTGAAGGAGCTGCACCGGGAATTCCTCCGCGCCGGGGCCGAGGTGATGGTCGCCTTCACCTACTACGCGCACCGGAGCAAGATGAAGCGCGTGGGCCGCGAGATCGACATCGAAGAGCTGAACCGGAGCGCCGTGCGGATCGCCGCAGAGGCGGCCCGGGAGGGGAACGCCCTGGTGGCCGGGAACCTGAGCGAAAGCTGGATGTACGACAGCCGCGATCCCGATCAATCCGACGCAATTGTCCGCCCCATGTTCGAGGAGCAGGTGCGGTGGGCGAAGGAAGAGGGAGCCGATTTCATCATTGCCGAGACCCTCGACTACGTGGGCGAAGCGCTCATCGCCCTGGACGTCATCAAACAGGCGGGCCTTCCCTCCTGCGTCACCTATACGCCGCTTCTGGACAGGTCCCGGGACGGCCATCCGTGGGACGAGGCGTGCAAAATCCTGGAAGATAACGGCGCCGATATCGTGGGCCTTAACTGCGGCCGGGGGCCCCGTACCATGTACGCCTTCCTGAAAAAAATCAGGAAAGCGGTTGCCTGCCACGTTGCCGCCCAGCCCGTTCCGTACCGCACCACCGGCAAACAGCCGTATTTCCAGAAGCTCGCCGTGCCGGGTAAGGGATGCGCTTTCCCGGTGGCCCTTGATCCTTTTCTGCTCACCAGGTTCGACGCAGCCGAGTTCGCGATTACGGCGCGCAATATGGGCGTCAATTATATCGGCCTCTGCTGCGGCGGCGCGCCGCACCACATCCGGTCCATGGCCGAGGCCCTGGGCAGAACGGTGCCGGCCAGCAGGTATTCTCCGGACCCGTCCGTCCTGCCGGCCGGCGGCGCGACATGCGACGCCGATTGACACGCACTCTAAATATTATTTGACACCGAGACGGTTAGGACGTATATATTTATCGTACGGACTGCAGACTCACCGCGGCGGACGAGATTCTCATGGAGCCCTCTATGCATCGTATCAGAATCATCGCAATACTCGCATCGATCATCGCGCTCGGGATTGTTTCATGCGCTTCCGGCGCTAAAAAGCAAGATGGCAGAGACAAATATTCGCTCGTCGGCGTCTGGGAGGGAATCGACCGTACGGGATGCCTGGGATCCTTCCATTTTTACGAAAATGGAAGGGTGATTCTTGTAATTGACGGGAGGTCCCTCGGCGGTTCTGAATCGAACGGCCTCGGAACCCTCAGATACAGCGCTGATTACTCAAAGAACCCCATTGAGCTCGATATCATTGGCGTCGATTCTGATGGAATTGAGCACGGCAGGATATTGATGATTGTCCATTTCCTGTCCCGGGACCAGATTAAAATACGGACCTTTTTTAACGAGATTCGTCCTGAGAATTTTGATAACGAAAACATAGACGATACCATCCTGCTTGACCGGGTGGTCGAATAGCGCGGCACCCGGCTAACCATCACCGAAACGCCGGTTAATTATTCTCCGGCAGAATTTCGTTGTGCTCAAGCTGATCATCAGGTTGAACAGCGGACTGACGATCGCCCTGCTGAAGAGCGCTGCCCTGCCGAGCCGTAAATTGAAAGCCTTTCTGCACATCGTTTCGTAATATGCGAGGGATTTCTCGTCAGGCGCGCTCCCGGAGCCCCGTTCAAAGGCCAGCATGACCGCGTCCGCGGCAAGCACCCCGCTTTCCATGGCGTACGATATCCCCTCGGCCGTTGCCGGGTTGCACATCCTTCCCGCCTCGCCGGCGCAGAGCATTCCGTTGGCGTACACATGCCGGACCCGGCCGGAGGTATTGATGACGTACGACATGCTGTTTCCGATCTGCGTTGCACCGGCGAGCCGCCGCGCATAGTATTTTCTCAGGAACATGTCAAAAACATCGGAAACATTTCTCCCCTTCAGCCGGTCCTCATACAGGCAGACTCCGATATTGACGACCCCGTTTCCCTCGGGAAAGACCCATCCGTAATGCGGCAGCATATCCCGGTCAAACACCATCTCCATGGTCCCGTCTTCCAGATCGAATCCCTTCCACCATCCGATCCGCGAATATATCAGCCGCAGCGGCCGCGTATCGGTCAGATATTTTTCCCTGAAATTCTTATTATGCCCGCCGGTCGCCAGTATCGTCACCGCGGCCTCTATGCGCCGGTCGCCGTCCGTGGCGCCGACAATCCTTCCCCGGTCATCCCGGATCAGTTCCCTCGCCATAAACCGGGGCACGAAGATCACGCCGCGCTCCCGCGCTATGTCCAGCAGGGCCGTATCGAATATCGTCCTGTTTATGGTCATGGCTTTCAGGTTGGTTGACATGACAATGCTCTGACCCCGCGGGCCGATAAAACGCATGCGCCTCATGACGGCGCCTGGCTGGAGCCCTGAAAGAAGATGATCCAGTCCCATTTTTTCCAAAAAACGGTGGGACGAAGGAGAGATACCGCCGGCGCATGGTTTTACACGCGGAAATTCAGAGCGATCGACAAGAATCAGATCCTTAAATCCCCTGCTCGCCAGCCGGTATGCGGCCATGCTTCCCGACGGCCCCGCCCCGATAATCAATACCTTCGTTTTCACGATTTCATTGTGTGCGATCATAGCGCCCGATGTCAAGCAATAGTATCTGCTTCCCCGCCGATGAATGCTCAACCCGGAACAGTCAGGACAACGGGAGTCGTACCCTAAAAAATCATTGACGTATTTAAACATCTCACTATATCATATGCCCAATCTGCTGGCATCCGATATTCCCGGCGGGACGCGGGCCGTACCCGCCGGGAATATCCGCTCAAGCAATAAACCGAGGGGTGTGACATGAAGGTTGTGCATGTACTAAAAAAAATTGAGGATATCGATCAGGATATACGGGAACTGAAAAAACTTGAGAAATCCGTGAAGAAAAACAAATCATTCACGACGCCCATCTACATGTCTATAGAAAAGCAAATTAATATCCTTCTCGGCGACCGTATCAAAATGCTCGAGCTGAAAATCGAAAATCCTCCCGAACCCCTTCAGAAAGAAATCGAAGGCGATGAGAAAAATGAAAAGCCGGTGATCCCGGTGAAAGCGGCGCCGGTGGCGGACAAAAAGAAAAAGGAAGTGAAGCCGAGAAAGATCGTCGATGAAGAAACGCCCGATGACGACACCATGCAGATGCTCACGCAGGATCAGATTGACGCGAAAATCAATTCTCTTCAGGCAGCCAAATCCGGCCCGGAGCAGAAGATGGCCGCCGATGCCGGCATAAAGATCCTGGATATCGCGCTCGAAAAAGGGACCCTGGGCGAAAGCGAAGAGGACAAGAAGGATAAGGATAAAAAAGTTAAATTCTTCCGCGATAACTTCCCGGGGGAATGAACTATTTCAGGTATCTATCCACTACCAATTCAACCTTGAATTTCTCGGAGAAGTATGGTGTGGAGCCGAGCTCGATATCACTTTCCTTTATATCGATAAATGAAATATCGTTGATCAGGCCGCATATCGAACCATCGGCATTCATCAACTGTCCCACATGCGAGGGAACGCGCTTCAGCGGCATATAAACCGCGTTCTCTTTCCCCCGCACCGATATATTATACAGGGTTTCAATGCTCTTATACTTTGAAACCCGAACCGTCAGCGGCTTCCGTGTCTTGTACTTCACCAGATAGAGCTCTTCAGCCCACTGCGTTCTGTTTTCAAACGTAAATTTCCCGAACCGGTCAACGGTAAGCTGGAAAAGCTGCGTCCCCTGATTGATGCGGTGGAGGCTGTCAAGGCCGTGTATTCTGTTAATCGCGTTCTGGCAGAAATCAAACAGAAATATGATGGCCTCTTCTTTCATCTTTTTCGGCTTAACAAAAGTAAAGATATTGTCGCGCTCATTGATAATGTACACCACAAAACGGTCTCCGTTATCTTCAAAGACCGCCGTAATGGAATTCTTTTTCCGGATTTTAAATACCGCATCCAACATCTGCAGCAGGGGATCGGAACAGTACCATGCATACATAATGTCTTTCCGGGGATTCAGCGATATCCTCGTCAGTGCATTGACGATAGCGGCGTCGATGCTGACGGAGACCGCGTCCCCTTCCTTCGTCACGGTCACATACTTGCCCCCGAGCCGCGTTAAAAACCTGAGCGCGTGTCGTTTATCAGTCCGGATGATAAAATCATACGCCTCGCGAAATATCTGCTCGATTTCTTTGTAATGCTTTTTAAAGGGCTCGGGGGTGATAATGACGCAGTAATCGTCAAAATTCAGCCGTGAGAGCACCCCTTCCTTTACGACGGTGCCGAGAATCGAAACCAGATCTTCCGTCGATTCATATTCATCAATGTACGACTCACCCCAGCTGGTTTGGTAAATGTGATGGATGGTCTGAATCGCATCGATGTTTTCGAGCCCGAAATTAATGATGATCATGTTAACCATGTTAAAGGAAGGCCGCAGGTAATATTCGTTTCTCAATCTCGACATGGTGCCGGAAAAAAGATTCGCTATCCGGCTGACGAGCTCCACCACCGCATTCTGGCTCACGCGGCTGTAGCCGGTCTGGAATTTGAGCCGGCTGAATTTGGGATTATATATCTGATTGATGGCCGTCCAGGCCAGAAGCCTGACAAGCCCCTTTTCTGTCTTCAGCACCGTGGATATGACTCTCGTATTTGCCGCTTTACTTTTTTTCAGCAGGCTCCACTCGTCATCATCAATGCCACTCCCGGCGGAAGGCTCCACATATAACATTGATTCATACGGCGTGTCCTTGAACGTGATGTAATGGTCGATTTTGTTGTTCTCATGGGCGAAATGGGATTTAATCTTCCTGCTCAGCAGCTTGAAGTCGGAATCGGATATTTTCTGTTCCAGATTCATTGAAGGAATCTGCGTGGCGATTTTCTGATAACTCAACAGCATGAACTTCTTCACTATGTTCCAGAACACCATGGTCTTTTTATAATCCCAGCTCTCGAAGTTATCCAGAGCCTGAATCTCCTTGCCGCTCCATCCCCACTCTTTCACGTATTTGAACATCACCAGCACCTTATAGGGAAGGCTCTGCCGGTCCTTCACCCCGATATAGCGGGACAGTTGCGGATTAATTTTAAGGTACAGGTTCTGGCGCAGAATCTTAAGAAGCGTCTGGTCAGCCACGATTGACTCATAATAATTATACACCTCTTCAAACATTAAAATGTATGAATCGATGATCTTGTTATCCAGATTACCGCGCAGGATGCACGATTTAACTTTCTGGCTCAGCAGAGGGGAATAATCCGGGCCGAATAGGTACTTCTCCAGAAGCCCCAGTTTGATTGTGGACTTAAACGGATTTCCCAGCGATTTGATGATCAGGAAAAGCGCGGCTCCGATGAAATCCTCCTTTGATATTTCATACAGGTTCCCCAGATCGGTAAAATACTCCTCCTTTTCCTCATGGGGGATCATCGCGTATAATTTCTCGTATTCACTGTCGCGCACAAAGCGGGGGATGACCCACCAGAAGGGTATCTTGCCGGCTATGATGACGGAACTCCGGAAAAATTCGTCTTTCAGCACGGCGCCGATTGTCGATCCGAACGCTTCCTCATTGCTTTCGGCAAAAATATTATTCTTGATGTCCCCGATGTCATTAATAAAAATATGGACCTCGATATTCATTTCCGCCATGGCCCAGTCCTGGACGGCATCAATCTTCCTCTGAAAGTTGTTCAGCTTTTCAGGTGAAACGCCGCGTTTGTCAATGCACACCCAGTAATCGAAATCCGAGTCCCTTGAATAGGCGATGGTACCGACGCTCCCCATGACCGCCATCATCTCTATGAATGGATTTGTATCGCGAAGGCCGAGGTCTTTGACATAGAACCGTCCCTGCAAATACTTTTTGGCGTCGACCTCCGACCGGAAATTAAATATACCGCAGGGCACATCGCCGTCGATATATCCGGGCAGGCGCTTATTGTTGACGCTTAAAAGAATCGGGATCGCATTGACGACCCGCCGGACATTCGGATTCCCGATGAGCTGCTGAAATCGCTTATACTTGGCGTCGTTGAACTGAAGAAACAGCTCCCGGTTTTTATGTATATCATCCAGGATTGACATAGTTTTTCATGTCTCTTATCGAATCGTTATTATTTCACCGACGCAAATCATGACAATTCCTCACGGCTTGGCACGTTTTAATGATCGGATGCAACAGACTGTATGATGAATACCCGTTATCGGCAATTGAAGCCAGCGGGGAAAAAAATATGAGCGCATTTCTCTCGACTACGCCCACTTTGAAATTTACTGAATAGTTAAAAAATTTCAAACTTTAAAATTGACAAATATTGTTGATTTCATTACAGTTAAACAGGAGCTATTTCTTAACACCATCAGCAAAAATGCAACAACAATCAGCAGTGGCTGATTAAATAGTCCTAAAACAGACCGGCGGGTTTCTCCACGCGTTTAAAGGAGCATCATGGATTTTGACGACATAATATTAGACAAAAACGACATGCCGATTGATACCAATCTGCTTGAAAGCGATCTCATAACCATAGACCAGGCGCTGCCTTCAAAGCTGTACATCATTCCGATACGGTATCGGCCGATATTTCCGGGGATTATCACCCCCCTTATTATTTCACACGGGCGGTTTACCGACGTCATCGATAAGGTTATACACGATACCCGCACTATCGGGCTTATCCTCATCAAAGATGACAATAAGGACGAAATAGCGGCGAGCGACCTGTATCATGTCGGCACCGCGGCTAAAATCCTGAAGCGCATCAACCTGCCCGACGGCGGGTTAAACGTCCTTATCAACAGCATCAAGCGGTTTCGCATCAGGCGCTTTATATCGGAAGAGCCGTATATTTTCGCCGAGGTCGAATATCTCGAAGACAGCGCCGTCGATAAAAAGGGCATAGAGTTCAAAGCCGTCACCCGGGAGGTGCTGAGCAAACTGAAGATGCTCACCGACAACAACCCCCTCTTCACCGAAGAGATGAAGCTCACCATGCTGAACGTTGACGAGCCGGGGAAAATAGCGGATTTCGTAACCTCCATCCTCAATATTGAAAAAACAGAGTACCAGGATATCCTGGAAACCTTGAACGTAAAAAAGAGGCTCCAGAAAGTGCTCAGGCTTCTGCATAAGGAGATTGAGGTGCTGTCAGTGCAGAAGCGTATCCAGGGGAGCATAAATGAAAAAATAGACAAGCAGCAGCGCGATTTTTTCCTGAGAGAGCAGCTGAAAGCGATCAAACACGAGCTCGGCATCGAGGATGACGAACGATCCCGCGAGCTGAAAAACCTCCGGAAGAAGATGCAAGAACTCGAGCTGGACGGCGAGATTAAGGAGCGGATGGAGGAAGAGATCGGCAAGATTACGGTGATGGATCCCACTTCTTCGGAATACGCGGTTACCAGGAACTATATCGATACCGTCCTCTCCCTCCCCTGGAACCGTAAAACCGTGGATTCGATCGATCTCGCAAAGGCCGAGAAGATACTCGATCGCGATCACTACGGCCTCGAAGACGTGAAAAAGAGGATACTCGAGTTTCTCGCGGTCAAGATACTGAAGCCCTCCGGCAAAGGCTCCATCATATGCCTGGTGGGCCCCCCCGGCGTGGGCAAAACATCCCTGGGCAGATCGATCGCACGCGCCCTCAATCGAAAATTCTTCCGGATCTCCCTGGGCGGCATGCGGGACGAAGCCGAGATCAAGGGCCACCGGCGGACCTACGTCGGCGCCATGCCGGGTAAGATCATCCAGGGGCTGAAAATATGCAAGTACCGTAATCCGGTGTTCATGCTCGATGAAATCGACAAACTGGGACAGAGCTTTCAAGGCGACCCGGCGTCCGCGCTCCTGGAAGTCCTTGATCCGGAACAGAATGCGGAATTCAGGGACTACTACATTGACGCGCCCTTCAACCTTTCCGACGTGCTCTTCATCACCACCGCCAACACCGTCGACACCGTCCCCCAGGTGCTGGCGGACCGTATGGAAATCATCCGCCTGTCCGGATACATCGCCAACGAAAAATATGAGATTGCCCGGCGGTATCTCCTACCAAAACAGCTGGAACAGCACGGGCTCCCTAAAAACGGCATACGGATCGACAAGAAAGGCTTCATGCATATCATCAACAACTATGCGCGCGAGGCCGGTGTCAGAAACCTGGAGCGGCAGATTGAAAAAATCTGCCGCAAAACCGCCACCTTCATGGCAAAGAACAGAAAGATTCCCGCCGGAACGCTGGAGCCGAAAACGATCCGGGAATACCTGGGAACGGAGCTCTACGCCGACGAATCGCTCATCAAGATCACCAAGACCGGCCTCGCCATCGGGCTTGCCTGGACGCCGCACGGCGGCACACCGCTGGTCGTGGAATCAATCGGCATAACCAACAGGAAAGGGGGAGGGCTCAAGCTGACAGGCCAGCTGGGAGATATCATGAGCGAATCGGCCACCATCGCCTACAGCTACGTCCAGCATCTCCTGAAAGACAGGGGCGATGCCGCCAAAGTCTTCAGCAGAAACCTCATCCATATTCACGTGCCGGCCGGGGCGACCCCCAAGGACGGGCCGTCCGCGGGAATCACCATGGCGAGTTCCCTCTACTCCATGGCAACGAACAAGAAGATCAGGCCCGGCATCGCCATGACAGGAGAGCTGACCCTCACGGGCAGGGTTTTCCCGGTGGGCGGCATCAAAGAAAAAATTATCGCCGCAAAGAAAGCGAATCTGAAAGAGATCATTCTTCCGCGGGAAAACAGCAAAGACCTGGATGACATACCTGATTACATCAAGAAGGGCCTGAATTTTCATCTGGTCGACCAGATTGAGGAGGTCATCACTATCGCTTTTAATGATAAGAAAAAGAAATCAAAAAAAGCAAAAGGGAGAGGGGGTTCATCATGCCGGTAACAAACTTAATGAAAGACATTGTTATCAATACCTTGGACGAAGTGCTGAAAAAAGAAAAAAACAAGGACATCGACGCTTCCAGCAGAGATGATATCATCGCTTACGTACTGAACCGTGTTCCTCCCCGATACGTCACCACCGAACGGGGCCTTCTGTACGGAATACTTGACGCCAGGTACAAGATTCAGCAGCGCATTGATCTCCTGTTTCTCATCTATGAAGCGATCGAAAAAATATCGAGCCGAAGGGATTCGGAGGGCGGCTTCAAAGGCGCCATAGATACTGAAAAAACATCATATCTGCCGCACATCGTGGGCCAGGTCCTGGAAGAATCAACCCTGTCCGTTATACCGGACGTCGAAGTGTCACTGAAGCGCGGCAATTCTCTGGCCCCAATGGTCGATTCCGATTGGGAAAACCCGTATACAACCAACCTGGCCACGCAGGGGCACTATCACTTCTGGCCGTTATACACGGAACGCGACACGGCAAAAGGCTCCTCGGTAACGTTCACGCTTACCTTCAGGCATCCGCGGTTTATCGAGCAATCCATGGATGTGAGCCTTGAAGTTTTCGAAAAATCCGATTTCGGCAGATCCCGTTTCATTCCCACCGTATTGATGATGTCAAAGGAAAGTTCGTGAGCGGATTATCCGTCTTGGATCACCGACTGCTCAACTCACGGGGGACAGGCATGGAACTCATCAGGCTCATCACCGATACCTCACCACGATGAACCCCGCCATGGCCGAGAACATACCTGAACGAAAAGACATTCCCGACCGGCACCGGTGGGATCTCGCTCCCCTGTTCGCATCGGACGACGCCTGGGAATCGTTATTTAAGGAAACAGAAGGAGACCTTGCGCGCTACAGCATCTACCGCGGCCGCCTTGCCGAATCGGCGTCCCTCTTCCGTGAAGCCATTGACTTTGATCTCGCCGTTAGCCGCAAGCTGGAAAAGCTTTTCACCTACGCTCATCTCAAAAGCGACGAGGACAAATCAAACCAGCGCTACCTGGGCCTCCATCAGCGCGCCCTGAACCTCCACACCCGGGCCGCGGAGCTTGCCAGCTTCATGACGCCCGAAATTCAATCACTGCCCGACGACGTGATCGGCGGCTATATGCGGAGCCCCGACATGCATCAGTACCGTTTCTACCTTGAGAACATTCTCCGGTATAAACCCCACACGCTTTCAGAAGAAAGCGAACAGATTCTGGCCATGTCGGGCGAGATGAGCCATGCCGCGGCGGAAATTTTCAGCCAGCTTGACAATGCCGATATCTCCTTCGGCCATCTCACGGACGAGAGCGGAAACGAAGTCGAACTGTCGCACGGCAACTTCAGCACCTTCCTCC
>Ga0154692_112_pt4 | contig 19045 bp, 21 predicted proteins | sample Rifle2008BG13ft_FD_116121 | JGI IMG/M metagenome (GOLD analysis project Ga0154692, IMG submission 116121) | Spirochaetes bacterium RBG_13_51_14
ATCAAGATGGCTGAAGATCTTAAAATCAAGAAAAAGGATGCTGAGGAAAAAATCAAACAGCTCAAGGCCGTCAGCGGAGAAGGATGGGAAGAGCTGAAGAAAGGCGCTGAACAGGCCGTCAATGATCTGACACAGGCGGTCGAGAAAGCGCTGTCCAAATTTAAAAAGCAAGAATAATGTGTCGATAATCTCATGAAAAGAATAGTAGTGCCCGCGGCAATAATCCTCTGCGTCTTCTGGTTTTACAGTTGCACAAAGCCTGGCAGGGAAATATCGGACGTACCCGGTGTTGCAGTGTCCGTATTCCCGGTCTATGACATCGCACGGAACATATGCGGCGACAAAGCATTTCCGTTTTTTGTCATTCCGGCCGGCGCCGACCCTCACACCTTTGAACCGCTTCCCTCGGTCGCCTCAGAACTCCGGAACGTATCCCTCTTCATCGGCGTCACCCGTGAATTTGACGGCTGGATTGAACGATACCTCCCGGAACGGGCCGTACGCAGATATCTCATCTCACCGGATGCGGGCAGCACGCACACGGCAAATCCACACATCTGGCTCAGCGTTAGGCAGGCGGAAAAAATCGCCGCCAGCATCGCCCGCTCCCTGGAGATGGTCGACGCTGCCAATATCGGCTATTACCGGAAGAACCTCGCAGCTTACCTAAACAAGCTGAATGAGCTTGACAAAACAATAGCCGGCTTGTTCAAGAATACACGGAGCACGTCCTTCATACAATGGCATGAAGCATGGAATTACCTAGCGGCAGATTACAATCTTACCATAGCCGGGACCGTTCAGCGCGAGGGAAGCGACAGGGCATCGGTTCGATCCATCAAGGAGATCGTGGACCGGGCAAAGCGGGACCGGGTTAGGGTTATCGTGGTAAGCCTCAACGCTGAAATAAAAGCCGCGCTGGTCCTGGCGAACGAAATCCGGGGCACTGTTGTCAGGCTTGACGGCATCGGGGACCCCGATTCTGACGACCGCTCGAATTACATCAAGCTGATGCTCTATAATGCCCAGACTCTTGCCGCCGCGCTGCGCTGAAGAAGGGAGGCAACTGTGAGAAACGCGGTCATCGCATTAAAAAACGTATGGGTCAGGTATAACGGCAGCGTGATACTGGAAGATGTGAGTCTCACCGTACACGAACGGGAAATCATGTCGATCGTTGGGCCCAACGGCAGCGGCAAGAGCACCCTCCTCCGTACAATCATGGGCCTCAAAAAGCCCTTCCGGGGGACCGTTGAAGTATTGGGCACGCCACTCCGGAAAACCCCGCGTGGCTTAATCGGATATCTGCCTCAGAAGAGCAGTGCTGACGTAACCATGCCGGTTAGCGTCTTTGATGTTGTGGCCATGGCTCGCTACGCCGGCAAGCTCTTGTTCGAACGGTTGACCGGGGAAGATTTATCACATATTGCCAGTTCCCTGGAAGCGGTTGAAATGTCCGATTTCAGGGATCGCCATTTCGGGAGCCTGTCGGAGGGCCAAAAGCAGCGTGTGCTCATTGCTCGGGCAATCGCGATGCAGCCGAAAATCCTCCTGCTGGATGAGCCTTCCACGGGGCTGGACGCTCTGGCTCAAGATAATTTCTACCAGATGCTCCTCACACTGCGTGATACGATCGGCCTTGCCATTGTCATGGTTTCCCATGATATCGGCGCCGTATCCAGCATCGTGGACCAACTCGCCTGTCTCAAGTCGAGGCTCCATTTTCATGGCAAGCCCGCTGACTGTCTTTCAAATGAAGCCCTTGCGGCCGTGTTCGGTAAAAACATGTCCTATGTGAGGCACGATAAAAACTGCGATTCGTGCAGAGGCGACGAATGATTGACTTGTTTCAGCTGCAGTTTTTCCGCAACGCCTTCATCATGAGTTTTCTGCTGGGGATACTCTTCGGTGTTCTTTCGTTCTTCGTTGTCATGCGGAAAATGTCATTCCTCGGCGCCGGTATCGCGCACGCCGCGTTTGGCGGAGTCGCGCTGGGCGTTCTCATCGGCCTTGATCCCTTTCTTACCGCGCTGGCATTCTGCGTTATCGTTGCGATACTTATCGGCAAGCTCGTCCGCTATGGCAAAATCTCATACGACATAGGTATCGGTATATTCTTTTCTTTCTCTATGGCTCTTGGCGCCATTTTCCTGGCCCTGAAGAAAGGTTACAGTTTCGATCTGATGAGCTACCTGTTCGGCAACATCCTCGGGGTTACGCCGACCGACAACATCATAGCCCTGGTCACGCTTGTGATTTTTGTTCCATTCATCTTCATCTTTATACACCGTATACTCTTCATGACCCTTGACGAGGAGGTCGCATCGGTAAGCGGCGTGCGGGCGGACGTTCTTGACACGATCCTCCTGGTTTTCCTTGCTGCTATAATCGTCATGAGCATCAAGATTGTCGGTATCATACTCGTCTCGGCCCTGGTGGTGCTGCCGGCAAGTTTCGGTCTGCTGGTCACGCGCGATTACCGGAAGGTCATTATCGCCAGCATTATCTTCACAACGGCAGTCATGGTGAGTGGTCTGTTCCTCTCATATTTTCTGGACCTGCCGGCCGGGGCGACCATGGTTACTGCCGGGACAGCGCTCTATTTTCTGTCCCTGGCGGTATTCAAACAAATCCTACCGGACCGGTAATATTAATTCGCGAGATAACCGACCCCCAAGATGCCGAGCAGGATTACCATGAAAAAAATTGCAATCCCCATCAACAGTGTCGGGAAAAGATAAACAACCACCGCTCTGCCTAATCCGGTTGCATGCATTTCGGAAATTCCCTGAATGGCGATAAACGCAGACCAGATCAAGAGGCCCATAAAAAAAAAGGTATAAAAAAACAGGGGAGCAAAATTGAATACCTTGAAAACGTACGCTAATGGCAGGATAAAAACCCTGGGAAAGAGCGAGAAGTTTACCAGAATAATGAACTCACGGATGTTCCCTTTAAAGCTGAATAACTGGGACGCCATGTCCATAAGCGCTGCTGAAATGATCACCGTGAGGATCTGGAACAGAAAAAGAAGTATCCATCCGTATGTTATTTTGTAATAAAAGAATGGAGTCTGCTTCCCGAGGAGAGATAGCGTTATAATGTCCATAACAGCCACGGCCGCCGGCACCGTGAAGCTGAGCGCAAAAGACTTTGGTTCTTTTCGATATATCTGCCGGTACAGAGCCCGCGGGTCAAGGAGGGAGAAGAGAAACAGATCGGCCCACCTGAGGGATCGGAGTTCGGTGATAATCATGGCAGATACCTGTATTCTATCCGGTAATTATTCTCATACTGGAGGAGGCGCGGATCAGGATTCAGGAAATTCCTTCCGGAGAAGCGTCCCTCCATATTGAACAAAAACTGCTGCAGAGAAGACTTGACCTCGTCATACACGGGCGCATCCTCGGCAAGTTTCGCCATCTGACGCGCCTTGTCTACGGCATCCTCAAAGGTTCCCAGCATATCAACTAGTTTGTGCTTAAGTGCCGTTTCGCCGCTCATGATGCGACCGTCCGCTATAGGCTTAATTCCGTCCTCGCCCTGCACATGCGCCCGGCCCCGGGCGACGTCCCTTACGAACTTCCGGTATGAGGAATCGATTATCTCCTGGATAAGCTGTCGCTCTTCCGGCGTAATGTCCCGGTGTACTGAGAGAATATCCTTATACCTGCCGCTCTTAATCACATTCATAGTGATGCCGAGTTTATCGAACAAGCCCCGCAGGTTAGGTGAGACGGCGATTACGCCAATGGAGCCGGTAATGGAACCGTGATTGGCAACGATATAATCGCACGCAGAGGCAACATAATACCCTCCCGATGCAGCGATCTCTCCCATTGAGGCGATGAGTGGGATTTTCTTTTTTCGGAGACGCCACAATTTCTCATAGATTTCCTGTGTCGCGGCCACGGTACCGCCGGGCGAGTTGATCCGCACGACTATGGCCCTGATGTCATTGTTCTGCTCCAGTTCATCGAGACGGCGTATAACGCCCTCGGCTCCGGAAGTTGCGCTCATTGGTGATGAGACACCCAACATCTGGATGGGCCCCTCAATCCGCGCAATGCCGACTCCAGGCCCGATTTGCGGCCCTGTTAGTGATATGCCAGCGCCCCGTTTCTGCTGCATATTCATGCTGATGTCAACGATGGCAATGACCGATGTGAGGACCAGTACTGCCAGTATAGAAATCAGGATTTTTCGGTTTCGATCCATTCGCTCGCCTTCCATATAATTAATAAGAATAAGGTTCTAAGGATTATGGTACGGTATCCATCAATAATGCGATTTCCCGATGCAGGTGCAGGAATAGACCATGTCTTTCGGGGGCTCACATGTGGCGTTCTTCACCTCGGTTTTCAAACTCGGATCGACACCCTCGCAGGTGCAGTAACTCACCACGGTGAGTTGATGGCGATTCAGACGCGCCTTGGCCAGTAATTCGGCCAGAACTATACCCTCCTCACATACGTATATATCAACAATCTGATACAGGTTCCACTTCGAGCTGTATAGTACGCCTGAGAATGCGAAAAAGAGAAACGCAGTTGCAGTGATCATCAATCGTTTCATGATACACCTCCTTGCTTGGCTTCCCGGCACCTCCGATAGCATTTCATCATCATCTGATGAAGTTTGATTGTGCCCCATATAACTCGGTTAAAATATATCTATATAAAGATACGTAGACAGACAAAAAAAATCAAGAACTAAATCAATAGTGGCCGGGATTCCCTGCTTGAATCGGTGAATCCCGGCCGAAGAATAGCAGAGAGGGACATAAGCCGAATTCTGTTTATGCAGCAATCTATCTTGGCCCCATGTCGCCATGAGGCTCTGTGCGACCTACCCACAGCCTCGAACGGGCCGTTCTTATATGGCTGCTTGCTTGGTCTTGCACCAGGTGGGGTTTGCCGTGCCGCCCACATTACTGAGGGCGCGGTGAGCTCTTACCTCACCATTTCACCCTTGCCGTACCTGAGCACGGCGGTGTCTTTTCTGTTGCACTTTCCGTCGCCTCACGGCGCCCGGGTATTACCCGGCACCCTGCCCTATGGTGTTCGGACTTTCCTCGCCGTAGCGCTGCTGCGTGGCCCTCTCTGAATATATATAATTACAGGCGTTTATTCTGGCAAGTAATAATTGATGATTCTATTATGTTACAATGCCGCTGGACTTATTAAATAATGCAGGGGGGATGCCCCAGTATAGCACCCAGCAAATTACGCCTTCAATAATGATTTTTGACAGGATATAGTTTCTATATCGATAGTTATCCAAACAATTACATAACCTCCCCGTCATAGCATCAAGATATTTTATGACAGCACACACCAGAAGACGAGAAAGAGATTGTTTAAACAACTTCCTTAAATCAAGAAAAAACTCATACTCATCTGGTCTTAGATCCAGATGATAACAACGCCAATTTTCACGGATATCTCTATCCTGATACTTAATTCGTTGCCATGGATTGACAAGCGTATCATGATCTTCAGCAAGACGACGTAATAAAGACGATATAATTAGAATTATCGGTTGACCCATTCTAGCTGAAGCCCTTGTAAGTCTATCTAATGTAGCGACATTGATTCGTATTGTTGTTCTGATTAACATATATTATCCTCTATAGTGTTTATATTACTATACGAATATCGAGGCAAAAATGATAAAAAAAAAATAATTCTGGACTTTTGATGGATAACTATCTAGACTTTTTCATCTTTCGGTCTATCTCCTGAGCGTGCTTTAGGTACAGCCCATAGAAATACGGCTTTTGCGAGGCGAAAGCCATTGCCTGATGCAGTATCAGCTCCTCGGCGAAATCAATCCGAAACTTCCAGGTCTCGTAGTCAAATGTCACTGACCGTGCAAAATAAAGAGGCTTCAGTGCTTCGATGATGTCCTTCTTTGTTTTAGGAGAACCGGTGTCAAACGTGAATAGCATCTGGTAAACTGATTGGGTCCACATCAATGTATCCATATCATAATGGTCCTGTTCGATCATATGCTTAACATTGAGATAGAGGTAAGGGCTTAGATATTTCCTCAGGAGTTTTTCCCGTGGAAGGAACTCACTTCGGAGTTTATCCTTTAAATCACGAATATCTATGGAAAGCTCCTGGGGCGGAGATAGCTTCTTAAGGCCAAAGAGAGGTTTTGGTTTCGGGTAATCGATCGGGACTCCTATCCAATCAGCCTTTTCCGACAGAATTATCTCAAAAAATGTTGTCACAACCTGCGTGAACATAGGACCTAATTTCGGCGAACTAGCTTTATGCACCTTTGCACCCAGGCCCACTTCGCATATTTTAAATTTGCCAATAATGGCGTTGATGGTCATGAATATATCTATACCATAAAACCTAGTAGTTGGATGCCATTCCTGCTCCAGCAGGTAGAGAACCAGTTTTGGAGAGAAGGAAAATTCTCCCCCAATCGGCTGGCGTACGTTTTCTCCTAGAAGCCCATACAGCAGGGGATAACAGATATGGTTTGTAATTGTCCCGTCAAACTGGTGCCTGCTGTACCGGGGGAGCGTGTAATCATATCCTTTTAATATCGGATCCACTAAATGTTTAATCCATTCAGGGGTTATCGACCGGAGGTCAGCATCCACCACCGCTATCGCCTTGAGGGTGGATATATGGGTCTTCGCGAACCTGAAAAGATTCATCAGGTTGTTCCCCTTCCCCTTCATGCCCTTGGGGGTTGAGATGTACTTTTTCGGTGTAACTGTTTCAGTTGAGAGGAATACCCCCCTGGTGTCATCCTCACTGTTGTTGTCAACGTTGACGATAACTGCCTCTCGATTGCCAAAGTACCGCTTAAGACCGTGATCTACCTGTTGAGTTACAAAACCGATGGTATCCGCCTCCATGTAGGTTGGCAGCCCGATAATGAGCTCAATCCCTTTTTTTTTCTCGTTTTCCTGTTCCATTCGGTGCTCACTGGAATAATGATGATTCCTAACAATGTATAGCGCAATAGGAAAATAATCAACGATTTTTAGGCGGCGAAGTAACTTTCAGCAAGGACACAGCACCTCGATCCCGCGGACCGGTTTATGTCGCGGGCAATCGCTGTATTGAAGATACGGGGCACATTCTTAGTATGTCATATCTGACGATTCCCACTGTATCATATTTTTTAGAATAGCTCCATTCTCAGTTCGGGAAACATTAATTGTTGACATATACCAGTGAGTCGCCGTTATGATATTCTGCTGTGAGTATGTACGCAATCTGTCCGACCCCCGTAGCGGTAAACCAAAAGGAGAATACGGTGCATGAGCTTTCTGTCATGAGCAGCATCCTTAATATAGTTTTGGATCATGCGAACAAGAACAACGCGGATAAAGTTATAAAAATAAACCTGAAAATCGGCCATCTCTCTGATATTATACCCGAGTGGGCGCAGAACTATTTCGACATGCTCAGCAAGGATACCATCGCCGACGGCGCGGAGCTTTCCGTCGAGCATGTGCCGGTTAAACTCAGATGTCTCTCCTGCGGCCACGAGCACACGTTTGAAAAAAAGGACTGGAGTTTCACCTGTGTGAAATGTGGATCTTCAGAAATAGAGCTCCTGGAGGGAAGAGAATTCTTCATAACCAGTATTGAGATAATGTAATGGGCAATGATCTGAATAAAAAACTTGCGGAACGGCTTAAAGGCCTTCGGCTCAATCGTGAAATCCGGATCATGGAAGTCTGCGGAACTCATACTACCGAGTTTTTCCGAACCGGCGTAAAGGACTTGTTCCCCCGGAATCTCATCCTGGTGGACGGGCCCGGGTGCCCCGTATGCGTCACTCCCAACGAATACCTGGACCGGGCCATCGAGATCGGGAAACAATACCGTCCCATTATCGCCACCTTCGGGGATATGATAAAAGTCCCGTCCTCCACCAGCTCCCTGGTGAAAGAAAAAGCTAAAGGAATGGATATCCGTATCGTTTATTCTCCTATGAACGCACTAGAGTTCGCGGAGGCTAACCCTGGCGCTGAGGTGATGTTCCTGAGCGTCGGGTTCGAGACCACGGCGCCGGCGGAAGCGGCTACCGTTCTGGAAGCCAAGAGGCGCAATATAAAAAACTTCTCCATCCTGCCTGGCAACAAGCTCACTCCGCCTGCGGTGGAGGCGCTGCTTGTCGCCGGGGAAGTTAAAATCGACGGCTTCATCCTTCCGGGCCACGTGAGCGCTGTCATCGGCACCGTAGCCTGGCGCTTCATATCCGGCCGTTACGGCAAGCCCTGCGTTGTCGCAGGATTCGATGCGTCTGACCTCATGATGGGAATGCTCACCCTCGTCGATCTCATTCAAAAAAATAAAAATATAACGGTAAACCAGTACAGCCGCGTGGTAAGGGAAGAAGGCAACCGGACAGCGGTGGAACTCTTATACCAGGTTTTCACGGCATCCGATTCACGATGGAGGGGCATCGGTGTCATACCCGGAAGCGGATTGGCGATCAGAAACGAATACGCCGATTTCGACGCGGCACAGAAGTTTCCCGTGACGCCGCCAGCGCCGGAGGAAGCGAAGGGATGCCGATGCGGCGAGCTGTTGCGCGGCCTCATCACCCCGCCTCAGTGCGGCCTGTACGGTAAAGCCTGTACGCCGGAAGAACCCGTCGGCCCCTGCATGGTCTCCATGGAAGGGCCCTGTGCAGCCTACTACAAGTACTGGAGCGGCAGATGACGAAAAAAATACTCCCGGGACACGGCAGCGGCGGAAAACTGATGAATGAAATGATCGATACGATCATCCGGAAACGTTTCGGCGCCGATAATGTCCAGCTTGATGATTCGGCGGTTCTTTCAATGGCAGGCGTTCGCTTCGCATTCACCACCGATACTTTTACCATCACGCCTTTCTTTTTCCCCGGCGGCGATATCGGCACTCTGGCCGTGAACGGCACCGTGAATGACCTTTCAGTAATGGGCGCAAAACCGCTGTTCATATCATGTGCCCTCGTGCTGGAAGAGGGATTTGATTTTGCCGATCTGGAAAAAATCCTTGATTCCATGAAATCCGAGGCTGATAAAGCGGACGTTCGGATAGTCACCGGAGACACCAAAGTTGTTCCCAATGGAGCGGCGGACAAGATATTCATAAACACATCCGGAATCGGGATCATCGAGAGGTCAATCCAGCGCAGAGAGATCAAGCCGGGCGATAGAATCATCGTGAGCGGCACAATCGGCGATCACGGAATGGCCGTAATGGCCATCAGAAACAATCTATCCTTTTCAGGTGGCCTTACCTCTGACTGCGCTCATCTCAATCACATGATACGTGCAGTCATCGAGCGTTTCCCGGAGAGCATCAGATTCATGCGTGACCCCACCCGGGGAGGCGTCGCATCGGTATTAAACGAGATCGTAAAAGGAAAAAAAATCAGCGTGAAACTGAACGAGGACGCCCTCCCCGTACGTGACGAAGTAAAAGGCGTCTGCGATATCTTGGGAATCGATCCCCTCTATGCTGCCAACGAAGGCAAGGTCGTGATTATCACCAGACCCGATGACGCGGAAGATATCGTGAATATTCTGAAAAGCACGGCCGAAGGCCGGGAGGCAGCGGTCATCGGAGAAATAAACGAAGAATTCCCGGGGAAGGCGTATATCGAGACAGCCGTCGGCGGCAGGAGGATTCTGCCGCTCCTGACCGAGGAGCAGCTGCCCCGGATCTGCTGAAATACGGCGCAGAAAACGCGCGGTCATGCAGACGCGCTGGATTGTAACATGTATCTAACAGTAACACCATAACAAAAAGGAGACTAATATGTGTCTTGCCGTGCCAATGACAATTACTAATATCGAAGGAAGACGCGCCGTTGCCGAGGCCCGGGGCGTAGTAACGTCCGTGGACATATCACTCATGCCAGACGTAAAAAAGGGGGACCGGGTGATCGTCCATGCCGGTTTCATTATAGAAAAGCTGGACGAGGAGGCAGCGCGAGAAATCGATAAGGTTTGGGATCAGTTCCTGGAGCAGCTCGAAAAAGAAGAAAGCGTATGATGCTTCTCCACGAAATATCTATCAACCACCAGCTGCGGTGCCAAGGCAAACAGGGCTATAGCACATGATCCATACCCGTAACAATCCTGCCGCCATGTATGTGTACCATCCTCCAGATCTCGATCTGAGCCTTTCGACGATTCATTGGACGCATGTCATCGATTTCCTCAGAGAACAGAAGACGAGATAGGTGCCGCTGCCATGGCCGTAACGGTATCACGATTCGACAAAACACTGGAAATCCTTTTCGAGCTCAAGGTCGGAGATGCGATGAAGAAGGATGTCATTACCATAAGCCCGGATGATACCATGGCCAAGCTCAACGAGGAGATGAGCACACATCGCCTCAGCGGCCTTCCCGTCATCGCGGGCGAATCTCTTGTGGGAATCATCAGTATATCCGACTTGATTGCCTGGCTCATGGAAGGAGGAAGGGACGCTACAATCAAAGAGAGAATGGTAAAGAACCCGCAGTGTCTCTACACGGATCAGCCCCTCATCCACGCCATAAAGCGCTTCGATCAGCTGGGATACGGACGATTCCCGGTTCTGGACCGCGAGAATGGAAAGCTGGTGGGCATCATCACCAAGGGAGATATCATCATGGGCACGCTCCAGAAGCTGGAAAAGGAATACAGCGAGGAAGAGGTCCGCCAATACCGCGCCAGCCACTTCTTCCAGGACATCAATGCAGAACAGGTAGACCTCTCCCTTACATTCAGTATAATTGGAAAAAATTTCGACCACGCCGGTGCCGCATCAACGACTATGAAGAAAAACCTCAAGCGTCTGGGGATTCAGCCAGATATCATCCGGCGGGTGGCAATCGCGTCCTACGAGGCGGAGATGAACGTGGTCATCTATACCGACGGCGGCGCCATGAAATTCAACGTTAATAATGAAAAAATAACGATACTCGTAGAAGACAGGGGACCGGGCATCAAAAGCATAGAGATGGCCATGCAGGAAGGATATACAACGGCGGAACCATGGGTCAAGGAGATGGGTTTCGGCGCCGGCATGGGCCTGCCCAATATAAAAAAGTGTTCCGATGTAATGGACATCAAGTCCACCGTGGGTGTCGGCACCACGGTGAATATCGAAATTCTTATTGCAGGGGTGGATCATGAAGCTTAGAGAACTGATCGAACTGTATAACCTTGAACTGAAGAGCACGGCCGAGTCGCTCGACGCGGATGTAACTCGCGCCTACGCAGGAGATATTTTGAGTGACGTCATGGCGCACGCCACGGAAGGGAGCCTCTGGATAACGCTCCAGACTCACGCCAACATCGTGCCCGTGGCACTGCTGAAATCACTTGCGGGCATCGTCCTCGTAAACGGCGGACAGCCCGAAAATGATACGCTGGCGAAAGCGAACAATGAGAAAGTCCCGATCCTCACTACCAGGTTGACGGCTTTCGAAATTATCGGCCGGCTTTACAAACTGGGCATCCGGGCTTGAGTGTGGGAAGAATATGGCAATACTCCTGCAGAGACTTAAAAGCATCACAGAACGAAAAAATGCTGCACGCCTTAGAAGTCACCCAACAAAATTATTCCTATTATAAAAATAGCGTACAATGTTTTTTATGAGCAGGAAGAGCAATCTGAAGGGATTGATGAGATATGTCAAAAAAATTAATGGATTATTTTTTTTAATATGAAATAATTGAGCCATTCGCCATCGTGCGGGGAACAGAACAGGTAACATTAAAATGCTTTTAAGCCGTGAGAACCATTTCTTCTGATACACAAAGGGGCACAGTATTTTATACAGATTTGAAAAAAATATGGAACTTGATTCCAAATTATAAAAACTCTTATGGTGTAGAGCGGCGAGAAGCTTTTGTCCCTTGGTGCATCGCGATTCAAATACATGCATCACTCCATCCGGAACATTTATTCCTATTAATCGTATCGCTAAAGAAAGCGAAAAAAATACTAGCGATACTGTGTCAAATTGAACCGATGCGGAAAGAAAACTATCCCAATTTATTCCACGGTCAATACATCCGCTTATATCGAGAAGATTCCTCAATATGAATCGATTCATGTGCAGGGAGCGTTTAACCGCCGTGTGCAAACACATAAGCATCAGCAGATCCTCAGTGCACAACGTGTAAGCATTGAGGCTATCGTTCCACACTCTATTTTTCCAGAATATGTCAATGTTCTCGAGAAGTCTGTTAAGATCAAATATATACGCTCTCGATTTCTCAAAAAGATTGGTATGTAATTCTAGCAGAATGCCATTCTTTTTGTTCTCATATTGAAACTGGTTATTCCAAGAAAGTTGCGAGATGATATCCTTTTTTTCATTATTTCTGATAAGTGGATTTAAAATATCGCCGACATAGTCAAAACCTGCTGCCCTTACCGATTCGTCGGCAATGACAAAATCTCCTTCTTTGACGAGGATATCAAGATCGCCAATCATACGTAAGCCAGTAAAATCAAGTGATATTCCTTTCAGCAATATACATTCAGCGCCCCGTTCTTGTACGATTGTTTGAATCCTGTTATACTCTCTTTTTATCATCTGATGGCGAACTCTTGTTTCAAAGATAGCTTCTTTTGCTGCACGGTGTAGGATGTCCCTCACCGGTTCAGGAATCGAATACTTGAGTGCCTCGGCCAATATGAAAGGCTTTATAAGATGTTTATCAATTATCTTAAAAAAATAGTGAAGATTTATTTTATAATTATGGAAAATATTTTCAATCGAACTGCTGTTCTTTTCATTTTTGCAAAGTTCCAAGATAAGGATATCTTCAATTCTCATTTTCATGTAATCATTTTCTCTATACTATGAAAATATTAACAAGTAAAAATTGTTTTCTTGTTGACACTTTATTATTATGTCATTGATTTATTTTAAACAGAAAGCCAGTTCTTTTAAGGAATACTACCTGGCACTATTCAGACTTTTTTCTCCAATAAGTAAACTGCAGTCCCTTAATGTAAGATGTTCTATGGCAATAAAAGAAAAACATAAATTAGCATCAGACTGGCTTGATCTTCTCAACGGATTAATACCCCATGGCACGATAGTTGAACTACCGGTATTGACGGGCAGTATGGTGCCTCTTATTGTGCCCGGTAATACAATACGAATCATGGCTCTCTCCGGGAAACAGATTCGCAGGGGAGACATTATTGTTTTTAGAGAAGGAAAAACCTTAACAACACATCGCCTTTTGGCCCGATTCACTCTTGGGACCTGGTCTATTATATATCAAAAAGGCGATGTCAACCGACTGGGGAAGTGGATACACACCGGCCAGGTTGTCGGAATGGTCGTCGCGGTACAAGATAAGAACGGATTAGTTACCACTATCTCCAATCGTGATGGAGATAAAAAAGCGAGAAACGAAGCGCTGAGGCAACTTGCTCTTGCTTGTTGGAATACAGCGTTACTGTTTCCGAGATTCATCAAAAATAAATTCAAAATAAAAATACATGAATTCCGCATGGAGATAGGGGATTCGGTAATAGGGATAACCTGTCCGACACTGAAATATTTCAAATATTTATCTGATTATTTTAGCGTACGCAATTCAGAAAGGGAGCCCGATATCACCGTAAACCTCAACTTTATACATCACGAAGAAAGTATAGAAATTCCGGACTCACTTTTTACAACAAAAAAAATAATGAATAATAATTTCATTATCGCCCACGGACTTGTTCATGGAAAGATTGGTCCCGAAATAAATAAAATTCAACTATGGGTCAAAACTGGCCTTGCCCACGGTCAGGCGATACGTGTATTCGAACAACTTCTGTACCAAATATTTTACTCATGCCGAAAGATTAAACTTAACGATTCGCTGCTCATCCACTCTTCCGGGGTTATATATAAAAATTGCGGCTTCCTGTTCGCCGGCCCATCTGGATCAGGAAAATCAACAATAGCCTCATTGAGCGGGGATTATCATGTCTTGAACGATGAGGTCTGCCTGATAGAATTCCATGACGCAGACATCACTCTTCACGGCACGCCATTCAACGGGTACTTTAAAAATAAAATGAGCGGATCCGCTCGTTTGAAAGCAATTTTCATAATATCCCACGGTAGAGTGAATTCGATATCAGAAATAAAAAGAAGTGAAGCTGTCAAACAATTGGCGAAAGAGATCATCCCACCCGTACCGATTGAAGAGCATCTCAATCGTAAGATCTTTATTGACATGCTCGATATGGCTGACAGATTATACCGATCAGTGCCCATATACAAACTGGAATTCATTCCTGATAGTGGGTTCTGGATCGAAATTGACAGGCTTTTTTATTAATACATGGAGTGAAAAAATTGATTCGGTTAGACAGCATTCCAATCCCCGTAAACGGATTATATGTAAAAGAGCTAGGCGATACCATCATTATTTTATCCGATAACGGCGATGAGTTGCATAGCCTTGATGAAGTTGGAGGCTTTATCTGGCGATCTATAAACGGATCCTCAACAGTGCAGGATATAATTGTCATGCTGCTCCAGGAATATGATGTTGGGAAATCGCAGGCAGAAGAGGATATCAAGAATTTTCTGTTTGAACTCGAAGAAAAAAAACTTATAAAGATATAGGGCCTGGGAATTAAAAAACGAATCGATTTTGAAAGAGTTTTTTCTGTCTTTAAGGAGAATAAAAAAAACGCAGTGGATATGAAATCAGAGAGCAAAGGATACGTGGATAAATATATTTGAAAAACAGTCTCTCTGTAAATGTTTAATTTCTTCTGGATTATTCAGTAAACTTTTTATGTCACTTTTTAAAAATTATCTACTATTCTCTCTCTAAAAAAGCAAATCATTCACCCATTCACTTAAGTAAACCAAATTGTTCATTGTATCAATTAATTAAAATGTCTTTAACTAAGTGATAACTTCAATTTTATCGGTCGTAGCTATCAAACGGCTGATTTTGTTACATATATTTATGGTGACGTCGCGGACTAAAATGAAACCACCATCTCAAAAAGCCCTTGTTATGTTTACCAAAATTGCCATTCCCACCATTACAACCATAACTGCCAAAGACTCCAACTTTAATTTGTTCGCTGATTATGGTTGGCTTACAATATGTTTTTTTCATTATACTAGACCTACAAGATTTTTTATAAGATAAGGACAATCTATTTTTTTTATTGATTTTGTCAAACAAAATTTTATATCAATACTATTTTTAACAATATATTGTTTTAAAAAAAAATGGTTCTCTATTGAACAATATATACCAGGTTTATCTTAATGAAAATATAGTTTATTTATAACCCATTGGAATATCATGGCATTTTTATATGAATGAGGGGTACAAATGGACAATTAATTAATAATACTGCATCAGTATGTATAAATTATATATTATATTGTTATCAAGGAAACTTCTAAAAAACCGTTTGAGCATGTTACCTTTTGGTCACTTTTAATATAAAGTGCATGTATTCCTAAAATTTCTTATTATATCGGAATATTTGTAGGAAAAAACCAATAATTTATTTTATATATACAAACTATAAATTTTATGACATCTATCATTAAAATTCATATACAGATATGGTAAATGTCTTTACAATGATTTTATATGAGGGAAACAGAAATGTCTGACCCGATATCTTTTCATAATGTATCTAAAATCTACCGTATTCCATCTCTCAAGCCATGGCAGGCAATAAAAAAAATATCTGCTTTAAATGATGTTAGTTTTACCTGCCCGCAGGGTGAGATTTCTTGCTTGCTGGGGCCAAATGGGGCTGGGAAAACCACTGTGATAAAAATACTTGCCGGACTTGTTTCACATGACGGCGGCGATATCAAATTGTACGGCATGCCCTATAGTGAAGCCATGAAGCGGGCTTCAGTTAAGATCGGGGTTATGGCATCCAATGACCGATCATTTTATTGGAGATTGACCGGCCGTCAAAACCTCGAATTTTTCTGCTCTCTCTATGATATTAAAAGACGGGCGATCCATGGTGTTGTATCAGACGTACTCCTGGAACTTGACATCGAGAAAGAAGCTGATAAACCATTCAGGCTCTATTCATCGGGTATTAAACAAAAATTTTTACTCGCCCGGTCAATCCTGCGAAATCCCGACATACTCCTCCTGGACGAACCAACAAGCCACATAGATCCCATCGCCAAAGACGGCATTCACGCCCTCATCCGAAATAATTTTATATATAGAAGAAACACTGCCATACTCCTCTGCACCCATGACCTTTACGAAGTGCAGCGACTTGCCGACTATATCATTCTCCTGAATGACGGTAGAATCATCGCCGAAGGAAGCCCGATGCGACTCAGATCCTTGATACATCCAGGAATCACGTTTATCATCGAATTCTCCAGGATGCCGGGGAAAAATTGGGCCAAGCGCGTACCCGTCACGATCATCCGTGAAGAACGCGGCAAAGTAGAATGCGTAGCGCGCAATAAACGCGGCATTTCCGCTGCCATACACGCAGCCGTCAACCATGGCGGCAAAGTGACCAAATGTACTGAACGTGATGAATCTATAATTGATATATTTTCAAGACTCATACAGGGAAACGCCTTATGAAAATAGTGGCTTTTTTAAAAAAAGACCTGTTCATAACACTGAGTTACCGGTTTAATTTATTAATACAGCTGGTGAAAATCGTCATATCGCTGCTCATGTTTTATTTCATCGGCGAAACATTCGGTGGGGCCATGTCCCCCTATCTCGCACGATACGGGGGAAACTACTTTGCCTATGTGCTGGTGGGATTTGCCGTTTCAGGATTCGCATCAGTAGGCCTCGATGCCCTATCAGACGAAGTCCGATCAGCCCAAGTCGAGGGAACGTTGGAAGCCCTGCTCAGCACGCCGACGTCCATCTACACCATACTCATTGGAAATTCTCTCTGGTCATTCATCGAAGCCTTCATAGAATCATTACTCCTCATCAGTATCGGGATCATCTTTTTTGAACTCCACCTCTCAATACCAGGCGCTTTAGTGGCGATGTTCGTTCTATTACTGACCCTCATCGCATTCCTTTCTATTGGAATGCTGTCGGCATCCTTCATCATGATCTTCAAGCAGGGAAACCCGATAAAATTTATATTTGGTTCATCGAGTTACTTTCTGGGCGGCATCATATTTCCAGTTGAAGTTCTCCCCCGACCACTGCAATACCTTGCTGAGGCATTACCCATTACTCACGCGATAAAAGCCCTGAGGGAACTGCTGCTTGCAAAAACCGGCTTCGAGAGCATTATTCCAATAATTCTGAATCTGATATTATTTATTATAATAATTGCGCCCTTGAGCATTATTGCGTTCAGGTTCGCGGTGAAACGGGCGAAGAGAGATGGAAGTTTAGTCCAGTACTGAATTATTTTATATTGAGGGGTTACACAGCGATGCATGCGATGTGTATCATTCCCTATCTGAATTTTTTTCAGCCCGTTTCACGGCCAAATCCGCAGAAAGCTGTATAATCCATCCCGGCAGGTAGCATTGCAGAAAATATAACAACGTGGCCCTGAATCCGGGAATGATGAGATAGGTATTCCTCTGCATACCCCTGATAATGCGCTTTGCTACATATTCGGGCTTCAACAGTCCGGCGAGATTTTTCACCGCCCGCGCTTCCGGCGGAATGGTTTTCCCCTCCTCATATATCAGGGGTGTGTCGGTTTCCGGCGGGCACACCACGGATACCCTTATGCCGTACCTCTTCAACTCGCTGCGGAGGCATTCAGAAAAACCGACGAGGGCGAATTTCGACGTTCCGTACGCCGTATACCCGAACATCCCCATGTGGCCAGCTATCGAAGCAATAATTACGATGCGGCCGCCTTTCTGCTTCATTGAGGAAAACAGCGCTGCTATAACGTTTCTGGTTCCGTACACGTTTGTGGCCATAATGGCATCGAACGTTTCAAATGAGATGTTTTCAAAGTAATCGGCACAACCGACGCCGGCGTTGGTGATGAGCACATCGGGTGCACCGAAATTCTTAACCGCCTGCTGCATGACCTGTTCGACCCATGCGTTATCCCGAACGTCAAGCTGAATACACTGAATCTTCTGTAAATCGTGCTTCCGGTGTTGAACCACGGCTTTGCGCGCATACTCCAGTTTTACTTTATCACGGGAGAAAAGTATCAGGTGGGCGCCCATTAAAGCTAGCTGACGCGCAGTTTCAAGGCCTATGCCGCTCGATCCACCCGTTATATAGACTCGTTTGTTGTCAAAATCATACATGAGACCCTCCTTGGCGGAATATGCGTTAATTAGCCCATATTCAATGTACCATGAGAAGCAATAAGCCTTCAGCTATCGTTTAACATTTAATAATTCCTCTCAAGTTCAACCAGCCCTGTATTATTATTGGCTAGTATATTGGCATTACAACAGATATTTTATCATGGTGAGATTGAGAACCACTGTTTTACAGCACGTATAGAGAACAAGCTATTTGTCCCTTTATAATCTCAAAAAGGAGCATTCGGAATATTCCAGAGAACCATTGGTTGCAAAATGGCTAATTGAAACAAGGAGTTTTACGTAGTTATATGAGAGTCTGATTCACCCGGCTTAATAACAGCGGAATGTGCGGCATATACTGTCTATTGCGAAGTAACTGACAACAGACATTGGTACATATCTTCTATGGATACGTATTAAGCGGGTCCAAGGTAATGTTTAACATCAACGGGCCTGAGGTAAATTTAATGGCCATCAAATCGGTTGAGGTATCAGTGACATTAAACCATCCGATGAAGGGATCGCCGGTGCTCAGGTTGCCATCGGCATCAAGATCATGAAAGACGACAAAATAAAAGGGCATATTAATATCAACAAATTCCGGAACCACTATAGTGGTGGTGGCACTGCCCTGCTTGTAGATAGGAGATGACCAGTCTTTACCGGTATAAAACTGGGCATAGAGCTTGTTGGTGCTGTCAACAGTGCCGGTATAAGAGACCCTTAAAACCATATATCCGCTCTCATTGGCATCATTGCACGACGCCAGCCAGGA
>Ga0154692_141_pt7 | contig 18546 bp, 16 predicted proteins | sample Rifle2008BG13ft_FD_116121 | JGI IMG/M metagenome (GOLD analysis project Ga0154692, IMG submission 116121) | Spirochaetes bacterium RBG_13_51_14
AAGTTAATGCTAAGCAATGTAGTGTATATTTCGAGGCAATTGCGAAAGAATCAATGTCTGTTCTAATCACCCTCCCCTTACCCCTCCCATCAAGGGAGGGGTATAAAAATCTCATAAGTCGAATTAATCACTAGGCTTAGGTATTTTTTACATAGATAAATAGATAAGCAGGTAAAATTCACATAACTCGAGTATATTATAAATGATCGATCCAGATCGGCAGTTCTATTACGAGGCATGTTGATGCAATGAGAATCAGACCGACATATTTCCTTCTGGCGTGCCTGTGCGCGTTCCCCGTTTCTTCATTTTCGCAGAAAGGCGGAGAGGAAGACCTGTTTCAGAAAGCTTCCGGATATTTCTTCAAGGAGAAATTCGACATGGCGGAATCGCTCCTGGAGCAGGTCATTGAACAGAACCCCGGAAACGCCCTTGCCTACTCGTACTTGGGCGATATATTCCTCATTAAAAAACGGTATGACGGCGCCCTTGACCTGTATCAGAAAAGCATCGACCTGAACCCGGAATCAGGGGAGAATTATTTCCGCATCGGTCAGATATATTACTATAAGCACGACGGCCGGCGTGCCGTTGATAACTTTAAAAAGGCCATTGAGGTCGATAACCAGCTGAGATTCGCGTACTATCATGTCGGCCTGACGTATCTGATGCTCCTGCGCGACAAGAACAACACCATTGAAAACTGGGAAGCCTACATCAGAATCGCGCCGGACGACCCGCAGTACGTCAAGATAAAGCGGGCCATAGAGCTTCTGAAAGACCCTAATTTCGTGATTCCGCCGCCTGACAGCGACATTACCATCGAAGAGGCGCTCCTGCTGGGCGGCCTGACCATCGATAAGGCGATCCACAAGACCACGGACCAGGAAGCGGGCCATGAGTCAAAAAAAACCAAGCGTAAGCTTGAAGACATTTACCTTGACAGCGATTTATAAGAGGGAGCCATGCGGTATTACAACAATAAAAAAAAGTATATCATCGCCGGCGCGGCGCTGATACTCGTCATAATCGGAACAGCGGTGATCCTGGTCACATTTCTGCGAAAGCCTCGGCCCGCGGACGACATCGATGACATGCGGCTGAAGCAGATAGAGGCCTACACCACCCTTCTGGAGGCGAACCCGGCGGACGTGCACGCCCTCATTCAGATCGGCAACCTGTACAAGTCCCTGGGCGAACTCGATAAGGCCATTGATTTCTACACCAAGGCGCTGCAATACGACCCCACTGATTATGACGCGCTGAACGAGCTGGGACACGCATACGCTCTCAAGGGAGATTACGACCGTGCGATAGAGATATTCAACCGTGCGAAAAAATATCGCCCGGCCCATCCATCCGCCTACAACCGGCTCGGCAACGTGTACGACGACCAGGACAAATACCGGAAGGCCCTTGATGAATACCTGAAGGCAAAGAAAGTTGCGCCGAAGGATCAGGAAAGCTACGCCAACATGGCGCACCAGCGGCTCAGGAAGGGCGACATTGAGGGAGCCATTTCGATTATCGAGAGCGGCATCAAGGCGAACCCCTCGGACGCGGAAGGATATTACAACCTCGGTAATCTCTACTTTGAAATAAAAAAATACGAGAACGCTAAAATAAACTACGAAACAGCGATTGAAAAAAACCCGCGTAAATCGAAATATCACCGGGGGCTGGCCGAAGCACTTCTGAAGCTCGGAAAAACCGACGATGCAATCGCCTCCTTCAAAAAGGCCCTTGACGTGGATCCGGCTGACGCGATCGCAGCGGAACGCCTGGGCGATATTCATGCCGTAAAAGGCGACTGGTCGATGGCGGCGGGTTTTTACCGGAAAGCCCTGGCATACAACAGCAGGGATAAAAACCTGAGGGCAAAATACCGGGACGCCCTGCACAAACTTGAGGGGGAAAAAACGGCGATCGCCGAGAGTAAACCGGAAAAAGCGCGGCCGGATAAAAAAAACGAGATAATTGACGACGGTGATGCCCTCTCCCTATCAAAAAAAGAAACCCCCGACCAGGAAACCACCGTTAAAAAACCCGGGACCAACTGGCGTGAAATAGGCGATCAAAAACGAATGGCACGGGATTACGACGGAGCAATCGAGGCCTACCGGAAAGCGGTTGAGATCGATAACAACGACGACCATTCCTGGTACTGGCTGGGAAGAATATATTACAGCAAGAAGATGTACGACCAGGCAGCCGCCGCCTTTGAGAAGGCCGTGGCCGCAAACCCGAAACACGCCGATGCGAACTACCGCCTCGGTCTGATATATTATATACAGACAAATTACCGGCCCGCGGTCACGTCCTTCGACCGGGCGATACGCGCTCAGCCGACGTTCCCCAAGGCTTATTACTCACGCGGGCTATCTTACATGCAGCTGCAGGACAAGCCGAACGCCATCAGCGATTTTAAAACCTCGATTGCGCAGGACCCCTCCCTCGACCGCGCCTACTTCAATCTCGGCGGCGTGTATTTCGACAGCAAGGATTACCGGAAGGCCCTGGAATACTTCACCAAGGATTACGAGCGCCGCCCCCTTAATCCGGACACGAACTTCAAGCTGGGCGAGACCTACCATGAGATGAGGGACTACCCCAGCGCGATCCGCTATTATGAGCGGACAATTGAGCTGGATCCGGAGCATTACCAGTCGTTCTTCAACCTCGGTCTGGTGTATTATATCAAGGAGAATTATCTTAAATCGATCGATCTGTTCAGCAAGGCCGCCAGCATAAAGAATAATGATTACGCCTCGTACTATGAAATGGGCAAATCTTACGATGCCCTGAAAAACGAGAACAAGGCATTCGAATGCTATAACAAGGCCATTGACTTGAATCCAAAGGACATTAAATCTTACATAAACCTGGGAAAACTGTATTCGGAAAATAAACAGTACGATAAGGCCATCGAGCTGTACCAGAAGGCGGTGGAACAGAATCCCGAATCATTCACGGCGCACCATAACCTCGCCAACGCGTACCGCGAATCTAAGAAATACAGCCTGGCGATCGATGAGTACACCAGGGCGCTTCAGATAAAACCGCTGGACGCGCAGACGCATTTCTTCCTGGGCATTTCATACCGCGACATCGGGAATTATTCCGAAGCGCTGAAATCCTTTGAGAAATCCCTGGCCGCCGACCGATCGCTCTACGACGCGCACGAGGAACTGGGAATGATCTATTACCGTAAGCTGAAAAATAAAGAAAAGGCATTAGAGCATTTTGAAAGGCTGCTTTCTGTGAAACCGAATCATCCCCGGGCGGAGGAGATACGGAGCATCGTCACCGCCCTGAAGAGCAACTGACCGAACGGTGCACCATGAACAGCAATCGCCTCTCGATCGCCATCTTCGCCCTCCTGTGTTTCCCGATCGCGTGCTCTTCCTGTGCGACAGCCATACGGGGCACGATGGAAATCAAGACCAATGGATTCCTGACCCCCAACATCTATCAGGCGATTCTGGAAATCGAACCCGATGATAGCGCGAACGGACTGGTTGAGAAACGGGAGAGCGCCTACCTGAAGGGAAAAGAATCGGTTTTGAACAAGATGGCCCTGGAGAACCTGGTCGCGTATTGCATCGACAGCCGGCTCAAAGCCGGCATGCTTGACAGCGTCAAGATGCATGTCGACCACGAGCGCCATAAAGCTGATCTTATGAATGCGTTGAAGGGTTTCACCCGCGGCGGTAACATAGCCTTTATTTATTACTCTGAAAAGAACTCCATGATAATCGGTTACCGAATGTTCAGCATCGGATTCAGGAACAAGCTGAACGCCATCATCAACACCCCGGTGGAATCAAGACAGGAGAACCCGGTCCCCGACGCCAGGAGCTAGGTCATGAAAACAAAAACTTCGCGCGTCTGCGCTCTCATGGTAATCGTTTTTGGGCTTGCATCCCTGCTCTGCGCCACGAATCGCCGCACCGATCCCACATCCGGAGACGTCCCGTTGAGCGATGTCGGCATCGAGAAGAAGTATCTTACCGAGGGATTCATCTCCAGCGACCGGTACCGGGTCGTCGTCATTTCCCCGAAAGAAACGGAAGTTCCTGATCGTGCGGCCATCGAACAGACGGCACGGAAAAGGGCGCGGGTATCCCTTGAACGAAGCCTCGCATCCGGCGATAATCAGTGCGACCGGAACACGTCAGCGGAAATAATAAATCTCATCGAGCGGAACGGCAGGCTGTCGAAGAAGGAGATAGATAACACGCGCTATGACGTGTATTATTTCGTAATCACCAAGAAAAATATGAAAGAATACCTCAAGAACATACCGTCACAGCGATGACGGCGTATCCCCCGCGCCTGACGCGCCTACTCCGAATAAATAAAGTACGACAGGTTTTTAAGAATGAACAGATCGAGCTTTTCCTTGTTGGCTCCATAAATGCTGCTGAACATAATTCCGATCCCGTAATCATGGTCATGTATTTTATCCGTCCGGATCACCATGGCCAGCGCCTCAACGCCGTTCAGCTCTTTGTCAATATCCGAAAAGTCAATGATGACCTTGATGATTGATGATATCTCGATGGGCCTGCTGTATTTGAAGTACAGGCCGCCGCGGCTGATATTCACGATCTTCCCGACGAATTCCATGGCGTGATGGTCGTCGCTTGAAGATTCGATAAGGGTATCGATAACTCGTATTGGAATTTCCACGTCAAGCCTGAAATGCTTCCTCCTGCCGGGCCCCTCATGCTTCCCGTATCTCTGCATCAGCCATTCATCGAATTTATTCTCAAACCACTCCGCGATCGATTCGTCGAGGGAAGCCTCGCTCTTAGCCGCCGATATCGATGTGTGATATTTATTGATCTGCTGCTTTATTTCACCGGATAATTTTTCGTATTTTATATAATCGTGTCTCATATCAACACACTCCGCTATTATTATCGCACGGGATGAGAATACCGCACCGTTTATTATTGCGCAAGACTTAAATTTTTCATTTTGATTAAATAAAAATAAAATATTTTCTTGAAATTATTCGATATTATTATTAGAATTCATTATTTCATGGACAATATTTTGAAATGTGTAAATATTCCAATATCTGAGAAATGATCGAAAAGTGCACGATGACCAGTAAAGGATTTATTATTCTCATTTTTACAATGATAATACTTATCACGGATTCAACTTCCCATTCCGCCCCCGACATTCAATTCAACAAACCGCAGCCGCCGTCAATTCTGAAAATCATACAAGCGGAAAAAAATAATGCTGTTATACAGAACATTTCCGAGCTGATCAACGGTATTGACCAGACCTATGCGGACCTGTATGCAAATCTACAGAAGGGGAACAAGCTGGTGATATTTTTCGATCCCGCCCACGGCCTGTTGCCCAACGGCCAGTGGCAGGGCGGCGAGGCTACCCGGCGATCCAGCTGTACGAACCTTCCGGAAGAGTATTATTCGATCCTGATTTCCAGAAAGTTGTATGCTCTTCTCAGTAAAAATAGCTTTATCGATGTACAATCCACGGACGACTATATGTCGGTGCTCAAGGGCGAGAGCGATGTCTATAAGAACATACCCTTCACCACCACGGTTGACATGGCCCATAGAGCCGGTGCCTTCATAATAATCTCCGAACATCTGAATAACATTTCAGTGCTGTACAAGGCGGACGGAACGGTAAACCTTCCGGGAATACACGTAACCCGCAACGGTTACGGATGGAAAATACTCCGCTACGTGAAGGACACGTATGAGGGATTCCTGACATTATATAACAAGCTGGACGCCAGCGGATTTTCACAGGCGTATGCCCTCAAGCTCAAGAAGACGCTTGTCGAAAAAGGACTGAAGCCGAACGACTGGAGTTTCGGGGCGGTGGGAGACAGCCGGTTCTGCTACTTTATCGATTTCCCGGTATCGATCATATACGAGTCGGGATTCATCTCGAATCCCGAGGAAGAAAAAAAACTCCGCGATCCGGAATATATAGCCAAGATCGTGGACGCGCAGTACAGCGCGCTGCTCGGCACCATCAACGAGATGTTCGGCGTTGATATATCGGGATCAACCGTGAAGAAAAGCGGCGATCCTTCATCTGAGCGGATCGAGCTCCTGAAGCTCGCCCGTCTCGCCGTCTACTATGTCAAAAGCGGGGATTCCGGCAGCGGGATCCGGGTCATCCGTGAAATTGAAAAAAAATACGCGCAATCCAGGTATGTAGATCAGATCGCCTATTTCACAACGGTCAAGAACAGCCTCGCCAAATCGAACAGATACTACGCCACAGCCAAGAATCTGAAAAAACGGAAAAAATACTCCGCCGCCAGGCGGTACCTCTACCTGGCGCGACGAGCGCTCAAAAGGGCGCCCATATTCGCCGCCCTGCATGAACAGTACTACAAAGAACTGAAGGGCTCTCCGGACATCAGCAGTGCATCGTTAAAAACGGACGAAGAACTTGTTCCCCGTAATAAATCAAATTTTTCGTCCGCGGTGGTGAAGGCGCCGATGACCCGGAGCATCATCCTGCCAATCGAACAGAGCCAGAGCATAGAAAAGGCGATTGAGCTGGCGCTGGCCCCTGACGGCGAGACGCTCAAGAAGCTGGTCAAATCATTTAAAAACGCGAAAATCATCTCAAGGAACAAGATAGCCGTGTATTCTGCTAAGAAAAAGAGAAGGCTCTTTCGCTGGGGAAAAACCGTCCGAACAGTTAATTTCGGCACCGGCATATATATCGTGAAACTCGATAAACATTGCACCGTGATCAGCGCCCGGTACGCGAACAGCGTACCATTGAACCCGCACCAGCATCAGAATCAGCAGTACCTGAAAAATTCATTTTTTGCGAATGACACAAAAGAGAGATCCCTGTAAGGCCGGCAGCTGGTCCGGCAAACCCTACCATTCATTCAGCGATTATCTCTGGAATATATACGGCTGCCGGGTGCTTAAAATTCCGATCAACGCGAACCTCTCCTGCCCGAACCGGGACGGCACGGTAGGCGCAGCCGGCTGCATATTCTGCCCGGAGGACGGCTCCGCATCTCCCGGCATGAACGGCGCAACGCCGATACCGGAGCAGATGGAAACCGCAAAAAAAAACTTCAGGCGAACCGGCGCCGGCACGAAATACATCGCCTATTTCCAGGCCTTCACCAATACCTACGCCCCTCCCGCCCGGCTGAAGCGCCTGTACGACCTGGCCGTCGCCCAGGATGGAGTTATCGGCCTGATGGTGGGCACGCGGCCGGACTGTCTTCCCGATGAAACGCTTGACCTCCTCGCGTCCTACCGAAGGCCCGGCTTTGAGCTCTGGCTTGAGATCGGGATGCAGACGAGCCATGATAAAAGCCTTGAATTTTTGCGCCGGGGTCATGCCAATGGCGCTACGGTTGACGCAATCAACCGGGTCGCGCCGCGGGGCATTCCCGTATGCGTGCACCTCATCCTGGGAATCCCCGGAGAGAGCTGGGATGATATGATGGCGACGGCTCGTTCCCTGGTCGATCTGCCGGTTCGGGGAATCAAGTTCCATCACCTGCATGTCATCAGGGGCACGGCTCTGGAAGAGCAATACCGGACCGGGCTGATGAGGCCGCTCTCACAGAAGGAGTATGTTTCCGTCCTCTGCGACTTCATCGAGCGGGTGTCACCGGATATTCTCATTCACCGGCTGATGGGTGACCGGGAGGAACATACCCTGGTGGCGCCGCTCTGGAGTCTGCATAAGGGAACCGTGCTCAGGTCGATAGAAGACGAGTTCAGGAAAAGGGGCACCTGCCAGGGATTTCTTTATCAATAGACTGGTGTTAATCGATGAAAATTGCGGTAGCGATGAGCGGAGGAATTGATTCCTCGATGGCCGCGGTGCTGTTGAAAGAGACGGGCCATGAGGTCGTGGGTTTAACAGCCGAATTGTCCGCGGGTCTCATCGCCCGTTATTATGGCCCTTCCCGCGCGTCAACGAACGCCGAATCCGCCCGTGCAGTTGCCGAATCGTACGGGTTTCCCCTTCATACGGTCAACCTGGAAAACGACTTTTACTCCATTATTGTCCAGCCCTTCTGCAGCGAATACCTTTCGGGAAAGACCCCCAATCCGTGCATTCATTGCGATTCTCTGATAAAATTCGACCGGCTTCTCAGGCACGCCCGGTCCCTGGGCTGCGAAAAAATCGCCTCCGGACATTACGCGCGGATCATGAAGGCGGCAAACGGCAGATATTACGTGGCACGGGGAAGGGAAACCGTCAAGGACCAGTCATATTTCCTCTTCATGCTCTCTCAGGAGAGCATGAAGGACATCATCTTTCCACTCGGCGATTACACCAAGAGCAAGGTTCGGAAAATGGCCGAAGAGCGCCGTCTGTCCGCGGCGGAGCGTCCGGAAAGCCAGGAAATCTGCTTCATCCCGGATAACCGGTACGCCGAATTCATCGAGCGCGCTACGGGGAAGGCGCCCGGACCGGGCGATATCGTTAACACCGTCGGAAAGGTCATCGGGCAGCACCGGGGAATACATACCTACACCATCGGACAGCGGCGGGGCCTGGGAATAGCCTCGCTTGGGCCGCTCTATGTGGTCAGCATTGACGCCCGGAATAACCGCATCGTCGCGGGGCACCGGGAAGAGCTTGAGACCGCGGGACTCTTCGCAGACACGATACACTACATGAGGGAAACTGATCTCAACGACCGGCGCGTATTGGTAAAAACACGATCTACCCAGACACCGGTTGCCGCATATCTAAAGAAGGAAGATAACGGGATCCTGGTCGTCTTCAGGGAACCGCAGGTTGGGATATCGCCGGGCCAGGCTGCGGTCTTTTATGGCGATGAAATGGACATCCTGGGCGGCGGCATCATCGTCCGGAGCATCAAAAATACGACTGGTTCCGAGCCATGATGATAGGTGAAGGATCCCTGAAAATGAATATATTAAAAAATAGGTCTTTGACCCTTACGTGCGGGCGGGGGATAACGCCATATTTACGCCGGGAGATAGAACAACTGGGGTATACAATCCTTTCCGAGCACGACAGGGGCGTTGAGGTCGAAGCATCGTGGGATGACGCACCCCGGTTAAACCTGTGTTTGCGCACCGCTCTGCACGTGATGTATCTTCTTAAAAAATTCTCCTGCCGCGGCCCGGACGAGCTTTACCGGGAAGTAGCTGCCATATCCTGGGAAGATATAATTGATCCGTCCGAATATGTAAGCGTTGTTTCAGTTGTTGATACCACGCGTGTCAACAGCTCAATGTTTGCCAATCAAAAAGTCAAAGACGCGGTTGTCGACCGGCTGGTTGAGAAGTACGGGAAGCGGCCTTCTTCCGGGCCGAAACGCGACAATGTCGTGGTGAATCTTTTTTGGAATAACGATAATTGCTGGCTTTATCTGGACAGTTCCGGAAACAAGCTTTCCGACAGAGGCTATCGCATAATGCCTCATGCCGCGCCGCTCCGGGAAACGCTGGCCGCATCGCTACTGCTCGCCGCCGGCTATGACGGTTCTTCACCGCTGGTTAATCCGATGTGCGGAAGCGGCACCCTTGCGATTGAAGCCGCGCTCATTGCTTTAAACCGCGCACCGGGATTGCTGCGTAATAACTTTGGGTTTATGCATATAAAAAATTTTGATGGGGCAAGATGGCGGCTTTTACGAAAAGAAATAAAAAGCCGCGCGCGCAGCAAATTGCCCGCGCGCATTATTGCTTCCGACATAGACAAGCGCGCCGCCGATGCCGCGAAAAAAAACGCCCGGGCCGCCGGAGTGGATGGACTGATTGATTTTTATGTTTGTGATTTTACCGATACTCCTGTGCCGCGCGAAAAAAGTATTATTATTCTTAATCCCGCATATGGATTTAGGCTGGGGAAAGAGATTGAACTTGGCCGATTGTACAAAAGCATCGGTGATTTTTTCAAAAAGAAATGCTCCGGGCATACCGGTTACATTTTTACCGGCAATTTAGATCTGGCGAAACAGGTCGGTCTGCGCACCAGCCGCCGGCTCGTATTTTTTAACGCCGACATTGAATGCCGGCTGTTGGAATACCATTTATATAAATAAACAAGAGCTGAGACAAAAGCCATTATGCACTCTCTACGGCAGCATAATACACGATCAAAAATATCGGCGATACAATCAAACTGTGCCTATCGGTCGGTTTTCTTTTTCCCGGCATGGGGATGATAGGTTTCGAAAACCTTTCTCAGGCGCTCCGTGGTGGTGTGAGTATAAACCTGCGTGGTCGAGAGGTGCTTGTGGCCCAGCATCTCCTGGACAGCCCGGATGTCGGCCCCCCGGTCCATAAGCTCGGTGGCGAAGCTGTGCCGCAGGGTATGGGGGGACACCCGGTCGAGGAGGCCGGCGGCGTGCGCGCGTTTCACCACGATGCCGTGCATACCCCTCACCGTGATTCTTCCGCCGCGGTTGTTGACGAACAGCGGATCGGAAACGAGCCCGAATTTCCGCTTTCGTTCGGCGAGATACCGGCGCAGGAGGCCGCAGGTGCCCCCGGTAAGAAAGACGATCCGCTCCTCCGCGCCTTTGCCCATCACCTTGAGCCGCCTGCTGTCGAAATCCAGATCCGCAATGTCGGCCGAGCAGAGCTCCGATACCCGGGCGCCGGTGGAATAAAAGGTTTCCAGAATCGCGCGGTCGCGGTAATCGATGAAGCTCTTCAGATCAAAATCAAGAACCGCCTCGATCTGGTTGACGTGCAGGAATTTCGGGAGCCGCGATTCCTTTTTCGGATACCCGATTTTGATCCCGGGATTGCGCTCTATGTATCCCCTGTTGAACAGAAAGTTAAAGAACGATTTCATGGACGCGATCCTGCGCTCGATACTCGATCGCTTCAAACCGGAGTCGTAGGAATATTCGATAAAGGCGATGATGTCGTCGGACGCGATGGACGCGACGGGAATGTCATCGTTATGTACAGCCGCATGAACCTCGTATCGTTCGCGGACCTCCGCCCCGAAGTCGCCGCACAGGAAGCGGTAGAACTGCCGCAGGTCCTTCCCGTACGCCTCCAGGGTATTTTCCGATGAGTTTTTCTCATTCCTGAGATAACTCATGAATTGATCGATTTCAGCGATCATCCATCCTGCTGCTCTGAACCGTTATTGTTCAGCCCGTTCCCGTTCGCGGGCACCGTTTCATCGAGGAGCTCCACCTGGTAGCCGCACGATTCATTCAGGCAGGTAAGCTTCTCGCCCTTCCCCTTGATGACCTTTTTAAACAGCAGCCTGCCGCACCTCGGACACGCCTTCTCCGCCGGATTGTCCCGCGTGAAGAACTCGCAGGTCGGATAATTGGTACAGGCATAGAAAGCGCCGCCCTTCCCCTTCTTGGAGGAGCGCTTGATGACGTCGCCGCCCTCGCACCGGGGACACTTCCCCAGCGGGAGCGGCTTGGAATTCCGACACTCCGGAAAACCGGTGCACGCCAGGAAAAAGCCGTATTTCCCCAGCTTCTTCACCATGTTCCGGCCGCACTGCTCGCAGGTTATATCGGTTTTCTCGTCGAGGATGCCCTTCATCTCTTCTATGTTGGTCTCCGCCTGGTCCACGGCATGTTTGAAAGGAGCGTAGAATTCGCTCAGCATCCCCACCCAGTCCGTTTTCGCGTCCTCGATATGGTCGAGCCGGTCCTCCATGTTGGCCGTGAAATCGATCGACACCAGGGAGGAAAAATGCTTCTCCATGATATCGTCCACAAGCTTTCCGAGGACGGTCGGAATCAGCTGCTTGCCGGAGCGGGTTACGTAATAGCGCTTGACCAGGGTATTGATGGTCGGCGCATAGGTTGACGGCCGCCCGATCCCCGACTCCTCGAGAAACTTCACCAGCGAGGCGTCGTTGTACCGCGGCGGGGGCGCGGTAAAATGCTGTTCCGGTAAAAACTGCGCCACCGCCACCTGATCGCCCGGGGCAAGGCGGGGGAGCGATGTCCGCTCGGACTTGTCCGACTTGTCAACGGCGGTGAATCCCTTGAAGAGGACACGGCTTCCGTTGGCGCGAAACAAGTAATCACCGGCTTCAAGATTGACGGTGGTCACTTCGGACACCTCCGGGTTCATCTGTGACGTCACGAAGCGCTTCCAGATGAGGTCATACAGTTTGTACTGGTCGCGGGTGAGGTCGCCCCTGATCGATTCGGGCGTGCGGAACACGTCCGTGGGCCGTATCGCCTCATGGGCGTCCTGGGCTCCCTTCTTGTTCGCGTAATAGTTCGGCTTCTCGGGCAGATATTCCCCCCGGTAGTGTTCGTTGATGAAGTCCCGCACTGACCGGATGGCGGTATCCGAAACGCGGGCTGAATCGGTCCGCATATAGGTGATGAGGCCCGTCGGGCCCTCGCCGTGAATGTCGATACCCTCGTAGAGCTGCTGGGCGATGATCATGGTTTTCTGGGAGGTGAATCCGAGCCTGTTGGCCGCATCCTGCTGAAGCCTGCTGGTGATGAATGGCGCGCCGGGCTTCCGCCGCCGCTCCTGGACCTTCACGTCCTTCACCGTCATGCTCCTGCCTTTCAGATACTCAAGTGCGGCATCGATCTCATTCTTGTTGCGTATCCTGATTTTTTCATTCCGGTACGCCGCGAGCTGCGCCCTGAACGTTGTGCCCTCATGGATGAGCTCCGCATCCAGGGTCCAGTACTCATCGGGATTGAAGTTGTCGATCTCCCGTTCGCGGTCGCAGATGACCTTGAGCGCCACGGACTGCACCCGTCCGGCGGAAAGCCCCTTCTTGACCTTCTTCCACAAGATGGGGCTGATATAGTATCCGACAATCCGGTCAAGTATGCGCCGGGCCTGCTGTGCGTTCACCAGATTTATGTTGATCTCACGCGGATGCAATACCGCCTCTTTGACCGCGTGCTCGGTTATTTCATTGAATTCGATCCGCTTGATGTCGCTGTTGCGGTCGGCCAGGGCGTTGGAGAGGTGCCACGATATGGCCTCGCCCTCCCGGTCCGGATCAGTGGCCAGGAGGACGTGTGACGCGCTCGATGCCTGCTTCTTCAGCTCATTCAAAATTTTTGCCTTGCCCCGGATGGTGATATATTCAGGCTTGAAATTGTTTTCAACATCGATGGCAAGCCTCGATTTAGGAAGATCAATAATATGTCCGACCGAGGAAGAAATAATGTAATCGCTTCCCAGGTACTTATTGATGGTTTTCGCCTTTGACGGCGATTCGACGATCACCAGGGTTCCCGTTTTATTGTTGTTCTGTTTGCCCATTATGCATCCTCATTCTGGTATCGGTCTCAACCGCGACCGCTCTCGTGATTTCATACCACCAGGAAATAGATGTCCCTATTTGTCAAATAATTCTTTTATACTCTTTCCCGGGTCCCATCGCAGCACGGCATACAGGAGAACGCCGAGGAGTATCGTAATTGATACAAAAATAATTATCCGCTCCGCGGTATAGTATATCGCCGGGTTGTATGACCGTGCAAATCTGAGTGCGCCGATCACCGTGCGATTGTTCCAGCGGCTGTGGCAGAATTTGCACTCCCCGCGCGCCGAAAGCGGAATAATCGACACGTAGCGGCTGCCCTGTATTTCAGAATGCGTCTTCGGATGGATGGTGTTTATCACTTTGAGGATCTGCCTGTCCGGTCGACCGGCTTTCTCTCCCGGCGCCGGAATGCTGTACCCCCGGTAATCAAACACCTGAATGTTCATATCATGCGCGATCTCAATGTCTTTAAGGAAAATCCAGGCGTATTCCGGACGAGCCATTGATTTTATTCCGACAAAAGAGTCGGTGACGATTCTGAATCCGCGATCAAGCTCTTTGAAATAGCCGGACTTATACACCGGGTAGAGGTCGCCGGCGTACGGCGGGATGGAGAAGATCTGGGAAAGGGAAACCAGCATCAGAGCCGTTATGAGTATCGTGAATATGAATTTTACTTTCATCCCGAAAATCTCTCTCGTATTATTGTATCATAACACATACACCGCTCAATTTCCGCCGGTCTATTCCGGCATAACAAATCGACATGAGATGGACGGCAATACAGATCCTCACAATCGAGACAGGGTATTCCCGTTCCGCAGTATCCTTCCTTCCAGTTCCAGCTCGACAACTGCTTCATTGACCTCGCCCGGGCTTGCCGCAACGGCGCGGACGAGGGCGTCAAGATCGTAGCCCCGCATTGAAAGCATCTGCAGAATCCTGCCTGGGAGCGTGTCCGGATCATGATCGAAGCCGCATGACCGGACCGGGGCACGGACGCGGGAATCGTCATCACCCGCAGGCAGGGGCCGGGCAACAACAAACCGCGAGAGCTCGGCGATGATATCGTCCGTGCGGGAAACGAGGACGGCGCCGTTTCTGATCAGCCGGTGGCAGCCGGCGTACTCGTCATCGAACGAATTGCCCGCACAGGCGAAGACCTCCCGGTTCTGTTCAAGGGAATGCCGGGCCGTGATGAGCGCCCCGCTCCGCCCACCCGCTTTGACGACCACGGTCCCGACGCAGAGCCCGCTTATGATCCGGTTCCGTCTGACGAATGTCCACTTTCCTGCGTATATCCCGGGGGGATACTCTGAAATGAGAGCCGACCCGGCAGCCGCCTCGATGCGGCGGTAGAGGTCGCGGTTCGGCAACGGATAGGCGATATCGATCCCGTTGGCCAGCACGCCGACCGTGGCCCCCGCATTGTCGAGGGCGCCCAGGTGCGCTTCCCGATCGATGCCGACCGCCATGCCGCTGACCACCGCGTATCCCCGTGCTGCCAGATCACCGCCGATGCGCCGGGCGACGGCCGACGAGCGGGAGTCCGACTTTCGCGTTCCCACGACCGCAACCGCGCAACCGGACGGCAGAGACCCTTTGACATAGAGTACGAGCGGCGGCCACTGTATCTCCCTCAGCAGGGCGGGATAATCACTATCCCACCAGGTGAGTATTCGGATCGATTGTCTCCCGGCTTTATCGATTATTTTCCGCGCAGCCGCGAGGGGGGAAAGCGGATAGAATTCCGCAATGTAGCGCTGGACGGCCGGTTGGCCGGCCGCGGACACTCTCCGGTAAATCTCCCGCGGCATGCATGAATCGAGCATGCCCCAGACGCTGTTGCCGCCCGGACACGAGAGAATCGAGACGGCCACGGCGTGCATTCTCTCCTCATCGTTCAGAGGAGGAGGCTGAATCGCCTGATTGATCCTCTGAAACAATATCCCCTGTCTTTCCATATGGCCGCTCCTGTTCATGATAACAGCATCATTCACAATAACGAACAGGAGACCGGATGAATAAAAAAAATTTCTCATAACTTACCGATAAAATGAGCGCATAATCTAATGCGACATAATTATGTACAGGGCGCAAATTTTATCAATATATATTTTATGTTCTACAAAAAAAATGGCCGATGGTGTTATGCCATCGGCCATTGATTGCGAGATTGTTAAACCGCTCTTACTGCTCCAGCATACCGGTGAAGATCGGATCGGATGCCTTTATCACGGCGCCTTCGCCGAAGAGCAGGGCTTCGGTTTTGCCGAAGTATTTGGGGAATTCCATGCCGAGATAGAACTGAGATGAAATCACCTTGCCACTGTAATAGGCCGCCTCAGCATTATCCCTGAGGTGCTTGTCGCGCTCCTCGCCTTTTTTATCGCCCACGAGCTCTTTCATCTTTGGCTGGGTGATGATCAACGAAGAGAGGTGAGCCCACGCCATGCAGAGCATGAACATCGCCTGCTGGAGCGGCGTCGCGTTCATGAACAAAAGGAGGAACTGTCCCTTGGCCATCTGGTCTTTCATCATGTTGATGACCTCGTCGAGCTTCTGCACGCCCCGCTCGACCAGGGAGACGTACTTGTCGTCCACGATTCCCTTGGCCTTGTTGACGGCTTCCTGAATCCTCTTCTTCAGAACCGTATAGTTGTATTGTTCGGGATTCATCAGTATCTTCCGCATGGTGAGGTCCATGGACTGGATGCCGTTGGTGCCCTCATAGATGGTGGTTATCTTCGAGTCCCTCATCATTTGCTCGATGGGATATTCGCTGCAGAAGCCGTATCCGCCGAACACCTGCATCGCCTCGGAGGTTATCTCAACGCTCTTGTCGGTGTTGCCGGCCTTGCAGATCGGGATCATGATCTCCGCAATGCCCATGGCCTCCTTGGACTCTTCGCCCTCGGCCACGTGCGCCACGTTCAGGGCGTGCGTGAGGTAGCAGGTTATGAACCGCATGCCCTCCACGTGGGACTTCATCCAGAGGAGCATCCGCTTGACGTCAGGGTGCTGGCTGATAGTGACGCTCTTGGCATCCGGATTCAGCATCTGGGTCACGTGAACGCCCTGGAGCCTGTTCTTCGCGTAGGATGCGGCGTGCATGTACGCGGCGCTTGAAATGGCCAGGCCCTGCATGCCGACGCCGAGACGCGCCTCGTTCATCATCTGGAACATGATCTTCATGCCCTTCCGCTCCTCGCCCAGAAGGTAGCCGATGCAGGTGCCGATGTCGCCGAAGCTGAGCGTGCAGGTGGCCGAGCCCTTGATCCCCATCTTGTGCTCGATGCCAGCGCAGTTGACGTCATTATGCGCTCCCGGCGAGCCGTTCTTGTTCACGAGGTATTTGGGAACGATGAAAATCGATATGCCCTTGCTTCCCGCCGGATCGCCTTCGATCCGCGCCAGCACGGTATGTATCATGTTCTTGTAATAATCGTTATCGCCTGATGAGATGAATATCTTCTGGCCGGTGATCTTGAAGGTGCCGTCCTTCTGACGAACGGCTTTGGTTTTCAGAGCGCCCACATCGGTCCCGGCGTCCGGCTCGGTAAGGCACATGGTGCCGCCCCATTCTCCGGACATCATCTTCGGGATGTACATGTCCTTCTGTTCCTTGGTCCCGTAGGTATTGATCATCCCCATCGCGCCATGTGAAAGGCCGGGATACATCAGAAGGTTGAAGTTTGCCGCGCTGACGATTTCGGCAACCGACATGTAAATAGCGGCCGGCATACCCATACCGCCGATTTCAGGATCCTCCATGGTCCCGATGAAGCCCGTCTCATAATAGGCATCCAGCGCCGCCTTGTAGCACTTCGGTATTTTTACCTCTTTTGTTTCCGGAACAAAGGTGCAACCTTCCCGATCGCCTTCTTTATACGTGGGGTAAATTTTCTCAACCGCCACTTTCTCGGCAAGCTCGATCGTGCTCTCGAATGTATCCCGGTCAAAGTCCCCGTATTGTTTGGAATACTTTTTGCAGAATTTATCGAGTTCCAGCTGCTCAAAGAGCACAAAACGAACGTCTCTTGTGTCTACAATAGGATTTAATGCCATACGATCCTCCTGTGATGATTTATTGTGCAGTTTGTTTAATGTGATTGTATATCTTAGTAAGAGAAACGACAATCATGGTAACCGGAACGATCCACGCATGTTTCCTGCATCGGTTTCCGGTATGACCATTGATCTTAAATCTCTCTCCGGTATGCATTTGTTCGGGCCGCAATTCAGAATTAAAGATATATTCCTTACTTTTTCAAAATAAAATTAAACGTGTATATGTCAACGGAATTAATACGCTTTAATTAAAAAATAACAAAAAACGGTGATCCGTCATAACGATACAGCAGAGATGAATGGATTCATTCATCCCCGTTATGCAATACCTGGATTGGTCAATTCCCCAGCAGATAGTCGGCTGCAGCATCAACGGATGGAAATACCCGCATGATCTGGGTAATTTTTAGCATATCCATAATATACAGAATGTCGCGATTCCGGCACACGATAACCAGTTCGTTGCCGTTTTTATCAATGGCATTCCTGATCTCAATAATGAACCCGAAGACGCTTGAATCGATGATCATGGCTTTGCTTAAGTTAAAAATCATGGAGGGATACCTGTGTTCCGCCATCACGGTCCGCAAAAAGCCCGAGGATTCAGATATCTCAAAAAAATCAAATCTCTCGACCAGGATTTCAATTACCAGAATACCCCGGTGCGTATATACCTTATAATTATCCTGCATATGCTCGAGATTACGCAATGGCGTTTTTTTTTCAAGGACTTTTAATGTTTCCACCTTTTATTACCGAACAGCTTGAGGGATGCGGCCATGGGCTTTTTATTGACTTTTCCCGTATCCATCTGTTATTGTCTTCAGAATCGGGAGACCGCGTGCTTTCCGCACGCCCCGTACGGACTGAATCCTATGGACAGCACGAAATACTGGATCGCCCTCGAACAGACGCACGGAATCGGACCGGCACATCTGATCGATATTTACGGAGCGCTGAAAGAAAATAACCTTTCCCTGGTGGATCTGTGCGATCTCTCGGCCGCGGATATCAAAAAAGAATTCCGGTTCCCCGAAAAAATCGCCGATGCCATATCAGGAATACCGCACATACTGCCAAAGATCGAAGAAGATTATTTCAAGCTGCTCGATTCAGGCACTGACGTGATCCCCTTCTTTTCGGAGCTGTATCCGCAGCGCCTCCATGAAATCATGGGGAACGCCCTCCCCCCCTTCCTGTACGTCTCCGGCAACGCGC